>Ga0307477_10000185_pt1 | contig 86784 bp, 135 predicted proteins | sample atmos_gasesECM2C_FD_203316 | JGI IMG/M metagenome (GOLD analysis project Ga0307477, IMG submission 203316) | Hardwood forest soil microbial communities from Morgan-Monroe State Forest, Indiana, United States - atmos_gasesECM2C_515 | ecosystem: Environmental > Terrestrial > Soil > Temperate...
ATGGCCTTTGTGGCGCCCGCGATGTGGATGATGCTCGATCGCACGCCGCCGTATATCCGCGTATCCGGCTCGATCACACCGACCGAAGCTTCGCCGGGCGAAACAGTCTCGGCTCATTGGACGATTCGTCCTATCCGGATTTGCGTTCCTCATGGCTACAAAAATACCGTGACTCGCTCGATCGTCGATAGTAAGGGTATCGTGCACCACTATGACCCGACTCCGATTACTGAGAGTGTCCAGCAAAACAGTCCGTCGATTGAAACGACGTTCCAACTACCGGCGTCGTTGCCGCCGGGGCCTGCCCGCTACCATAGCGAGGCATGCTACGCCTGCAATCCGATTCAGGAATTCATGCCCGTATGCGTGACGGAGCCGGATATCACCTTTACGATCATGCCCGCGCCGGTCGGCGAGGTCCCGCCCGACGTTCCGATCGTGACGGCACCTGTCACAGTGCTTCCGCCATGACGCAGCGATCCCACATCCGGTGAAAGCGCTCTGGCGCAGGATCAATGCCCGCAAGCGGTTTTCCGTGTCGCATGCTCTCTTTGAGTTCCGCCTTAAGAGCTACCTCAAGGCGTGATATCAACGTGTCCACATCGGCAGCTTGCGCCCCGATATCGTGCTCAAGACATTGTGCAACCCAAAGACCGCCTTCCTGGAATACAATCACGCGAATCATTTCGCACCCCTTGTAACGTCAAGGATGGCTTCTCGCGCCCGGCCAGTCTCGCCGTAGTCGCGATGATAAGTGATCGTTTGCATTGAGCGGCCGGATAGATAACCGGACCCCCAATGCCACGCGTCGAGCGGGATGGGTGCTTGATGGGACTCACAGATGACGCCCCCGCCTTCGGTCGCGAGCATTTCCTTGTGGTGAATATGGAAGCCGTGAACGTAGCGAAATTTGGTCAAACCCCAATCCTCCGCGCGGCGGTGCGCCATTATTTGCGGCATCTGCGACAGCTTCACCGTATGGCCGTGCGTAGCCCCCAGCAAAACCTGCCCGAAGCGATGCCACCAAAACAAGGACGCGTCCAAGTCCACCGTCACGCGCGGCTCGTTGCGATACCACGCCGCGAGAAAGTGCCCGATCGCGACGCTTGAGTATTCGTCGTGATTGCCTTGGAGGACTCGCACGATGACTTGTTCGTGGTGCTGTAGGGCGGTGTCGATCGTGAGGACCTTAAGCCGTTGGGCGGCTTCGACGCCCTTCATGAAGCGGCCGTCGCAGTCGAGCACGTTGCCTGACTTAGCGGTGCGTCCGGTGTTGTCGTCATTGTGCATCAAGTCGCCGCCGCCGAGAACCACGGCGAGCTTGGCCGGCTTCGTGCGGAGAATAACCTCCGTAATCGCCGCACCAATGACTCGCTCGGCGATCTTCACATCCCAATTCTCGCCGACCTCGCGTTCCCATGCCATCATGTTTATATGCCAATCATTGCACGGAATGAGATTGAGAAGGTCGGCTTCCGACTTGGCCGGCGCGAGGATCGGCGCTGCGTGCCCGTCGAATCGTTTGAACGCCCTCTTGAAAAGCTTCTCCCAATCGACCGGATTCTGCGTGTCTTTGCGAGTGAGGACCCATTCCTGCTTCACTTTGCCGTCTTCGTCGAGCAAAGCCGAGACACCCCTGACCATAAGCCCTTTCGGGACTTTGAATTGCTTCGACGGCTCGGGCTGTGTCTTGATGAAATCACCCTTGGGGCCATTGCTGATGCTTTTGATTTGGAAACCGGGAAGGACCGGGGGCTTGAAGCCGAACAGGCCGCGCTGGGATGCTGTCTTCAAACGCCGCTGAATCTCACCATGCGACATACCGGTCGCTTCTTCCATTTTTCGGCCGGACCCGTGCGCCTTGTATTGCTCGACAGTGGCTTGGAGTTCTTCATCGGACAGTTGCTCGATTCGCTTGCTCACTTTCAGCATGGTGTTCTCCCTCGCGGATAAGAATCAGGATTTGGCGTTTTCCGTGGACGCGTAGGGAGGCGAGTGCCGTCTCGGCTCAGCGCATAGGCGATCTTCTTAAGTTCTTTGATGGTCATCCGGCATTGATTTCCCTTGTGTGGGCCACCATACGTGATGGTGCGGCGAATAAGTTTGCGGCGAATACTTTCGTAACTGGAACCAACCTCGCGCCCGTCGTCGCCGATGCGCTCGACCCGCAACAGTAGCTCAATGGCATAGGCGCGGATCGTCTTGTGACGCATGCTACCATCCTTGAGCCGCGCGCAATAGAATCTCATACGGGGAAGCGGCTGGGTCGTTGACGGCCAGAAGGGCAAGCATGTCTTCAGTATCCGTGATTAGCTCGTAATGTATGCCGGGAATCAAGTACAGCTTGGCCTTGTAGCTTTCACCGACTTGTATCAGAACCCATCCGGTTTTGCAACCGGCGTTGGCGCGACGTGTCTGCCATTCGGCTTGCTTCTCGCGCTTCGCCGGGCGGATCGGCGTGGTAGGCCGCATCGGGCGCTTGCAGGACTTTAGCTCAATCCAGATTTGCGCGCTCGCGACGAAACCCTCCACATCGGGGGTCCCCTCGCCGGCTGTATTTTCCAGCCGATTCAATTCGAGGTCATGATCCTTTTTCACTCTGGCGAGGCGCCCCCAAAGAGATTTCTCTTTAGCCATCGAAATTCTCCGGGAGTGGGGTCCGCGGCGGCTCGCGCCGGATCACGCGCACTCGCGACGGTTCTTTTGGAGTGGTGGTCGGGGCGAGCATGCCGGACGGCACCGGGTAGGCTGCAACGAGCGCGTATAACGCGCCGCGATAATAGTCGTCCCATTGCTCGCCGGGAAGCGCGTCATCCGGCACGACCTCGCGGAGCACATTGCGCACTGCCATGCCGACGCCGAAATGGAAGCGAAGGTCTGTGCTCCCGATACGGACGCCTCGCGCAGCTTGATCCTGCCATTCGGCGCGAGCGGTGTTGGGTACCTTCACGCGAAGATAGGCGATACACCGCTCTTGCTGATCCTGAGTGAGCCGGGCAAAGTTCTTGCGCTGCCATTCGTCATCGGCGTCTTGCTGATGTTCGGGCTCATACCAGTTCGGGCAGAATGCGCGCATCGCGCGCTTTTCTAATTGGCACTCGCACGCCTCGCCGTCGCTTCGCTTGCACGTCATTTCGGTTCTCCACGCGCACGGGCCGCTTCGATTTCCAACTGCAACGCGGCGAGGATGCGCCACGCCGCCTTCGCCATGTGTCGGCAACCGTCATCATCCATCTTGCCCCGTTCGATGATGTGGCGCCCTGCTTCGTCGATATTGTTGCCGCCCTTGCCGCGCGCCCAATGTAGCGGTTCGCCGGTATTGTGCTTTTCATTGCCGACATGCGAGACCTCTGCAACGGCAATCAACGCGTCGGGGAAATAGTCGAGCAAGCCGGTGACGATAGGGATGCGTTTCCGGGCGACGGAATCGGTCGGCATTGTCGCGCCGCCGCCCCACTGTTGCGTGTCCTGTTCGTCCGTCGTCTTGACGCCGACTTGATACGGTTCACACAACGATACGGAAGGCGCCGGGCAAGTCGTGACGGGGCGGCTGGGATTTGACATGTGTGATCCTATGATAGTGCTGGCAAATTCCAGGGGTCGGCGGTTCGGGAAGGTGTAGGCAATGGCAGCGCGAGCCGAGCGCGCACAACCATTTGGTCGGGCGCGCGGCCTCAATTACTGCGTCGAAGATTTCCTCAGGGGCGCTCATTACAGCCCCGTCTTGCGGATCATCGCCAACAAGCCGTCCGCGAATCCCAGCGCAAAGCTCGCAATTTCATCCGGCACGTCGGAAGCTTGCATCGCTGCGTCGGCATCCGCTTGGATTTTCTCGGCGCGGACATACACATCGCGAAAGCTGGCATTTTGCGTGAATGCGATGCGGCCTTCATTGTACCTCGCGTCGATAATTCGGAATTCTGACATGGGGACCTCCCGCTAGGAAGAAAACAAGGAACATCACGGCGGAGGCGATAGCGCTACGGGTCACAATCCAGAACAAGAAACTCGGGGCCAGTGCGGCTAACAGCCTATTCATGACGTTCTCCTACGGGGGTCCGTAATAAAAGTCAACCCCGGCGGGGGCGAAATCCCGCCGGGGTCTCCATAATCGGGTCACCACTCCCGATTACGCCGAAAGGCTAGGACGGAAGGGCTGCTTCAAGATCGCCCCTACGTCGGCAGTGGCGGCGGTCTTCGCGGCCACGGCTTTGAGCAAGGCACCATCGGTCAAGTCGTCCAGGAAGCTGACCGCGGTCGCCTTCATAACAGAGCCGGAACCAAACTGAGCGGACAAGAAGCGCTTTTCGTCTGCCCCGTCCGGGCCTTTGCTGTGGTCAACGTAGCGGGTCACTGCATTGAGCGCGGCCCAAGCGGTGCCCGGTTCGGTCCCTTCCCGAACGGTTGCAGCGTATGCCTTGCCAAGGTCTTCGAATTGGTTCATCTTTCGACTGGAAATGTCAGTGCGCGGAGCATCGAACGGGATATCCAAGCACGTCTTGAACAGCCGAGAGATTTGATCCTTGGTCAAATGGGTCTGCACCATCGCGTCGCCCATGTTCTTGTACGCGGTGAAGCCCTTCACGATGGTCGCCAACTCACGCCCGACCGCATACTTGTCAAACTTGGTGTTGTGCCGGGTCCGAACCTCGCAGCCCTTCTCGGCGAGCGCGCTGTCGAGCGTGTTGCTGCAGACAACGCGGGTCGCAACGGCCTTGTTGATCGTGGCGCCGGAACCGTCGAAGGTCGTGGTTGCGAGCAAGTGCGCCTTGTGCTTGTCGCCGCCGACAATCAGTTCATCCCGATAGCGCAACGTGATGAAGATGATTTCACCCTGCTTAAGGCAGCCGGCCGTGTCGATTTCGAAGCGGTCGTCAACGGAGGCGTATTGGTCGGCCCATTCAAGAAGCTGGACCGGCTGATGCGGCTGGTAGATTTTGGAGACCGACCGCGGAGCGAGGATGTGGCCATTGTCGCCGCGGACGATGAAACGGGTTCCATCAACCGCAACCATGCCGAGATTGAGCGCGGCCAATTCCGGGTGACTAAAGTCGGCGAAGGCAGAGACTTTGATCGCGTGCCAGTCGAGACCAGCATCGTGCGCCCAAGAGGCGATGCTCTGGCCGGACTTCTTCTCTTGCCCGAAATGATGCCACCAATTCTTGCGAGACCCGAGGGCTGCGAAGCTGTGGCGACCGTCTGCGGTCGTACCGATGTTGTGTGCCATGTTCTGTCCTTTCAATTCGCCGCTATCGGCGACGCCCCCTACATGGCATGGGCGGCGGCCGGGTGCAAATCCATTCTGCGGTCTTGGTTAAGGAAGGATTGGCTCATAATTGAGCCATGGCCCCGGTCGCCTGGGCTTGAAGCCCGGCGGCAGCTTCGGGAGGCTGGCGGCAGTGAGGACTCCGCCTGTAGCCGCTGTCTCAGGACCGGGCGCGACGAAGCTCGCCCACGGGCTTCCTACGGGCATCTGGCCGGTCAAAAAAGCCTCCATAATCATCCTATCGAGGTCGCGCGTCATGTCGGCCGTGATCCGGGCAGCCGTCGCCTCGATCCGGCGCGGCTCGGGGTCTTCACCGGTCGGAACCTCGAATTGAATCACCAATCCCAGCCGGTCATACCGCACAAGTTCACCCGGTTCATGCTCGGCGTGGCCCACCGCAAATTGCCCCGCCGGCAGTTCATCGCGTCGCTGTCCCGATGGTCTACCATCTTGTGCAACAGGGATGGCGGTTCGATTCCTGTCCGCTGCATCACCGCCACGTGCAACCAAATCGTTCGCTGCACCCGGCAAGCTCCGGTACGGTCGCTCCCGACACGCCTGAGATAGAAGCGCCGCCCACCGCGGGACCATTTGACTGACCATCGCCATCGGATTGCCCACTCGTAATCGATTTCATCAACAACCGCCCAAACCGAGGCGCGGTCATCCCCATAGATGCGCCGCTCGGGCGCTGTCAGTTCCCAGGTGCGCGGGTCGAAGGGATCGTCGGCAGTTTCATATGGGCCGGGCCTGTCGCCTGAGAAAGTCCTGGGCCTGGGCAGCGCGAGCGTGGGGTGAGTCGTCAACGATGTGCCAAAGCCGGGTGTAGAAGCTGCGACCGTCGTGAACGACGAAGACCTCGCTAAAAGGGCATTGCTTGCCATCAATCACGCGTTCCCGTTGCTCGATCCGTACCTCGGGCATTGTCAGCCTTTCTTTGGGTCATATTGCGCGCCCGGTCGCCAGCCGACTCGACCGCGGTCCACATGGCTTTCTTGCCGGCGTCCCTCGGGAGATGGGTTGCGCACGCCGTCGCGCAAGTGCGCCCGCATGTCTTTTTGCAGGCCGTTGTCGTCATCTCGGTCACGTCTCGGATCATCTTTCATGTCGTCCTCCAAAAAGTCGCCGGGGGACAACCACGGGAGGCTCCGCGCTGGTTCGCGATCCTCGGGCTACCAGCCCCCGGCGCCGGCTTGGGCTAATTCATCCCAAGCGCGTTCATGTACGTCTCGACGATGGCTTGCTTCCGCAGGCGGATGATCGTACGCAGCGCCGCCACGTCGAAGCAGTTGCCTTTGGCTTCGGCGAAAATATCGCGAATGTCGTCCGCGATGCCCTTGCGTTCGCTGTCGAGCAACTCGATCCGCTCGACGAAGGCTTTCAATTGCCCTTTCGAAAATTCGGCGCTCTTGTCCACAACATTGTCTTTCTCAGCGGTTGCTGTCTTGCTCATGGGGGACCTCATGCCATGTGGAGTTCCATCTTCGCCCGAAGGCGCCGATCCATACGGTCGGCTCCGCCGTAGGGTGTCATGTCGAGAGTGCTCGGCACATGGCGTATCCGTTCGTCTTCGGCATGCTTGATTTGCGTTTGCATAAATCGGTTGTAGCTGTCAAGACCCGCTTGCCCAAATTCCAGCTTCACCGCGTATTCCTCCACTGCCGTTGCGACGCCGTGGCAGTGATAGTAGATTTGATCGTCCTTGGCTTTCATACGCAACAAGTGAAGCAGTATAACAAGCGCATGGCCTTCGCTCTCTCGAATCGCATCAATCAAGGACTTTTCGACATGCTCATGTAGTTCGAGGAAACGGTTGCAAGTAATCGTGCGGGCGCGAAATGGCCATCCGGCGAGGTCACGATCAATAAAGATGATCGAACCGTCCTGACTGTAGCCGGCGAGGTAGGGTATATCCCAATCACTCGAATTCAGCGTATAGGAGCGTTTCATCATCTGCGCTACACTAGGCAGTGCGAGAATTATGTTAGCTTCGGCGATTGTGAATGGGTCTGGGTTATTCGATTTGTCTCCGGTGCTCATGATTTATTCTTCCCTACGGCCGATTGCGACCTGCTGCGTATCGATATTAAGACCCATGTTGTTCTTTTCTTGATTGCGTACAGAGAAACTCTCGTGGGGGCTTCGCCAGCACGCGGCGAAGCTCGGTTTCAAATAGTGCATCAGGGTCCTTATCGTTCGCCGCGCAGAACAGATAGATCGACATAAGGACTTGCCCAAGCTCGGTATCCATTGAACCTGTCGGCCGCGCATAGACGGCGTCAACAAGTTTGTGCATTGCGCAAACTCGGTCATTTCCTCGGCGGCGCGCAATGCACGCACGGGTACGTTGAGCATGTGCACAATACCAAAGCACCACACCGCCCAATCGAGCGCGAGCCTATGAAGGATCGGACCTTGGAAGGATTTCTTCAGGATAACATTGGATTGCGAGCCATTTGCCCGGTCCTTCGAATGCAACCAAGGTATGAGCGTGAACAGGTTCATTGGTTTCATCTCCAAATACATCAAACAGATTCATAACTGGAAGCAAGCGTCCTTCATAATCAAATAGCCATCGGTAATCAGGCGGACAATGCTGTGCGTAATTGCCGGGCGTCTCGACTTGGATAGTCAAGGTGCAACCTCCCGCGGACCGGTCATCATTCATTTCGCGAATCCCTTTCGAAGCCGCCGTATTTTTCCCGAGATTACATTCTTTGAACACTCAAGTTGAATAGCAATTTGCAAAAAACTGTATCCGGCTTGATGCAATGATTTCAACAAAACGAGTTTTTCCTGTGTCCATTCAACTCGGCGGTCATAGGGACTGTAATGACGGAAATCATGCAGTCTCATTCTTTCCTCCCTCGATCTGTTCTAGAAAGCGATCTTCATTCATCTTATCAGTTTGGATATTAGTTCGCAGCCATTTACGCTTTTTCATCGGAGTGAAGCATCTCCATTGGTCGATTGAGAGCGGACCTTTTGCGCCGCCGCTAGGGCAGCCCAAGCTTCTAGCCGGCATCTCCCCTTTACGCTCACATTCGCGTATATCCAATTTTGAGGATTCCACCATCGCCGTCTCCATCTGTAGATGGCCATTGCCGCTGCTTCTACCTCCAAAAACATCATCTCGTCTCGTGTCACGGCACAAACGCCTTTCGCTGTCGTTTGTCATAGACCAGATTTTTCGGATCATGTCCAGTCATTCGTGCAAGTCGGTCCTTGGCGCGTCCGGCGCGCCCCATAGCCTCGCGTTCGCGGCCATGCGCTGTCAAGTGGCCTTGGGCATCAACCGAGCCCTGTTGCTGCAATATCTCGATCGCAAGTTGATGTGCAGCAACCGGCGCATGACCCTTGGCGCGAAGCTGCCCCTCAAGGCTATCCACAAGTCCGTGCGTGAAGCGCCCATGGTCATCGCGGGGCTGATCGGGATTTGCCATCTAACCTCACTCCACCTTGACGCGGAAGAGATAACGCATCCTCAAGAGAAAGTCCAGCCCGGAGCCGTTCATAAACCGTCGAATACGGCACGCCGCGTGCCCGTGTTATGCTTTGCAACGAGTCTGGATTTGGTTTGCGACCTGCAATCGGTCCGCGCTTCTTGTTCCATTCCATCATACATCTCCATCATACATCCGTTGCTAGGAGAAGATCGCGCAGACCGCGGCCGGACACCGAATCAGCGAGCGCAGCCTTGCCGTGCTTTAGCAGATAGGCTATGGCCTTTGCAAGCCTCTCGGGATCATCTCCAAATTGGCCTAAACCTAGGTTGCACTCCGGGCATAGCCAACCCCGGAATTTTCCGGTTGCGTGGTCATGATCCGCGTGAAGCCGCGCCACCGCCTGCCCGCAACATTCACATTGACCATTTTCAGAAAGCGCTTGATCTAAAGTCAATCCGTATCGATTGCGTCGCTTATAGATGGTCGTTCGGTGTACTCCCGCCGCATCACATCGTCTCGAAATCTCGCCTTGCACCCGCAAGGGAATTGCGATGGCTTCGGCTACGGAAAGCCCTCGGTCAGTAATTCGTCGCCAAATCGTTTTTGGGTTGAACCCGGCGGCAATCGCCGCAGCGTGATACCCGCGCGTTCGCGGATCACCACAAAATCGGCCGTTTGCATCGCGTTTCTTAAACATCGGTCGCCAACAATAAGTCTCGTAATCCTCTTCCACTTACACTGTCCGCAAGCGTTGCTTTAGAGTCAACTATGGCCCAATTTCTATCGTCCACCGTGCCGGGCGTCGTGATTCGTACGATGCTCACTGTCTTGCCGCCCTTCACAGTCGCCCGTTCCTCCGATTGCCTGATTCGAATCGCATCCGGAATTGATGAAAAGTATATAACCGCATCTGCGGCCGAAAAGTCAAGCCCCTCGCCCCCGGCGCCCGGCTGGCCGACCTGGACTAGCTTACGCGGATTGTTCTGGAATGCGAGTCGAGTCGGCTCGCGCTGGTCCTGCGGCACACCGCCATGGTACTCCAAGATGCTGTTCTTGTACCCATGGGATTGCAGGAACAAGACCACGCGGCGAATATCCTCCCGATAGCGGCACCACACAAGCGACTTGCCGGGAAGCGTCCCGTCTACTTGCTCTTTCAGCGCCCAATAAATCGGTGCGTCCGGGTCCACCGTCACGATGCACCCATCCTTCATCATGTAGCCGTTGATGATTTGCTGTAGCTTCTGGACGCGGGCGCCCCCGTCGAGCGCTTCGACCTCGGTGCCCTCAATCTCGACAAGATGGTGGGAGACCATGGTCAGGTAGGCGCGTCGCTGAACCTCGCTCATGATGACCGGCCGCTCAGTCCGAATCAGCGCCGGCATATCGTGAAGCTCGCTGCGTAGGACGACAGAAGACCACGGAGCGAGCCGACTGCGCAATTCATCCATGTTTTTGTACTCGGCGAGCTTCCAATAATCCCGCCCGGAGTTGCGCTTCTGTTTCTCATATGTGGCATAGCGCGCCTGGAATTCGGTAAATGTTCGGAAGCCAAGCGCTTCCTTTTCGAGTAATTCGTATTGTGAAAAGGCCCTCAGAGGGCTGTTCAGCAATGGCGTTCCACTCTCGATCGTGCAGAATGTGGCGTGACGGGCGAGGCTACGGGCACGGAACGTACGTTTCGCCCCTGGCCGGCCAAAGTGGTGCGCCTCCGAAACAATCATCATGAACTTGCGATTGCAGGCTTTCAGAAACTCTCGAACGGCCTTTCTATTGTCATGATGTTCCAAAGCCTCTATATTAATCGCGAACCATTTGAGACCGCGGTGCGCCAGCAATGCACGCCACTTGTCAATCTGTGCGTTGTCGGCGCGGCGCCCTGTTTGCCATGCGAAGCCTACGTGGCGCCCGTTCTCAGGCCACGCCCATTTAGGAACCTCATTTTGAATCCAATTGATATGCACGCCGTTCGGGGCGATGATGATGACGCCTTCGATCGCGCCCTTACCATGTTGCCAACACGCCTTATCGATGCACGCCTTGCTTTTTCCTGAGCGCATCGGCCATATCAAAGCGCGAGATTTCTTCTCGCGATGGCGCTTGAATTCACGGGCTTGGTGAGGCCAGTCTTTCATGGGGCACCTTGCACGCGTCTAGGAACGTGTCGCGTTTGAATCCGCCGGCTCCGCGCTCGCCCGCCAATTCGTCGGCGAGATGGTTCGCTATATACCGGCGGAGCGCTTCGCCGTCAACCGGGAGAGTCCCTCGGTTGCATCGCTTTTCAGCCTCACGAAGCACTCGAGCAATCAAATCATAATCGCGTCGATTCATTTCTTCGCCTATCCGATGTAGAGGTTAAACCTACCATGCACCCATTTCCAGGCGGGGGCTGGTGACGGCGCCGCGTTCCGATCGCGCTCAAGCATTCCGTCCGGAGAGCGCAGCTTGACGCGGCCGACACCGCCGCGGAGGTCAACCTCGATCACGTCCTCAATAACCGGATCGTCGGACGACGCCACCGCCGATTGCAAACTCGGAAAGAAGCGCCAGTCATCGCGGAGATATTGGTGCTGCTTGTCGTACACCGCATACGAGTATGCGGCATAGAGCATCAAGAATTGCTGTTCAGCCCAAGCGGAGGTCCAGGGCTTGATTCGAATTCCGAGAGGTTTACCGGCGTGTTCCCAATCGTTGCCGCTAGGATACATAAGCTGCGCCCGTTCGTCATGGATGATGCGACTGTCGATTTCATCCTGCCAAGGTGGGAACGGAATCGACTCCATGCCGAGCCACGACCGCACGACCATTTGAATGTCGTACTCAAGCCCGCGGAAATCCGGGAGGTACTGCTTGATCGGACGCTGCAAGTCCACAAGGTAAGCTTCGGCCGCGTCATGCATCAGGATTTGCAGGCAGTCGAGCGCGCTGGCCTTGAGAACATTCTGAGCGTAGTTCGCGAGCAAGCAACAGTGCTGTGCTGTCGGATAGAAAATATTCGTGTGTCCGCCATAGCGCGCCTGATTCGATAAGGCATGGGCGATATCGATGATCGTGACCATCGCCGGGTCCGGCGTCAGGATTTTGAACGGCCGCCCGGTGTAAGTCTCGATATAGTCGCACGCCGTGTATGCGGTGTCAGTCACTTTTGGTAGGTGCGCCACGGGATAAGCACGAGGCAGCATTCTAATCACCTGTTGAACCTAAGCCGCCTGCGCCTCGCTCTGTCTCCGACAGAATTCGGCTTGATATGACTCGCACTCTGGTCACGGGACTGATCACCAATTGAGCGATTCGAGCGCCTCGAATGATTTGGTAAGGGCCGGTCCCTAAATTGATCAACTGACAGAAAATCTCCCCACGGTAGTCAGAATCGATTGTTCCCGGAGCATTAACGATCGAAATTCCGTACTTAGCGGCAAGCCCTGACCGTGGTCTTACTTGACCTTCGAAACCCGAAGGAATTTCAACCACTACACCCGTAGGAACAAGATAACTCTGAGTTGGCGCTAGCACGATACGCTCTCCGGCCTTTACAGCCGCGTAAAGGTCAAGACCAGAAGCTCCAGCGCTTTGATATTTTGGAACATGCCAGCTATGGGGCAACAACATCATTTTCAGGTTCATAGATCACATCCTCCCGCAGTGCATGTCAGCTCTTGACTCCCGCTTGTCGAATCGTTTTCTTCATATCTTGGCAATGCGCTCCAGTCAATAGCGGGAATCTTAGATGTTAAAGCTGTATATTCAGCCTCCGTCAAATCCTGGTATGGAGCTTGTTCGTAAATATGATCGGAGTTTGGCAAGAACGATACACCGCTCATATATTCGAAATTATCGAATACCCATGCACCGACGCGAAGCCACTCATGATCCTTCACACTAACCGTGATCGATGGTTTATGGTCGGTCCAATACATTTGATAAAGCAACCATATTTTCAGTTGGCTGATAGCATCTCTGTCGTCACGAGTCAACGCTCCCCCAGGCGAACGCTGTGGAAACGAGAACACCCAATTATGATCTGGACGCATCTTGTCGGATTCATATGGCATGCCCGCATCGATCATGAGCGCCGCAACCGGGTCTTTTTTGTCAGACCTGATGCGCCTCAAATAATACGCAGAATGGCGTCCATGGATACCGGCAGCCGCATTCACTAAGGATGAAACTGTTCCGCTTGGTTTAACGCACGTCGAAGCTGTTGCCGAATGGATTCCGAGTGCCTTAGCCTGCGCAATATTTACCCTGATGACCTCACTGCGAAGAGCGGTCAGCCAGTCTTTTAATAATGTTTCACCCTGTCGGCCCGACATTATGTTATGATCCATTTGACCTGTGAGGGACACCCCGAGAAGACGTTCATCTTCTGCGTTGAATTGCCATTTCTTCGGTAAGAACCGATAATTTGTCAAGGTCGATTGAAAGGTTCCAAGTATCGTCGCCGCTTTAGCCTTACGTAGTAAGTCATCCAATGTATCAGTTGCCCGCACGACGATTTCTGTCAAATTACATACCTCGCGGTCCCGCAGAAGGATTTCAGAGCATGGATTGCAGCCCCATTCGTGGTCTAGATCACGATAGCGAATGCCATCTACACCACCAAAATTCAGCTTACGAAAAGCATTGCTGCGTTCAATGACGTTTCGTGCCGCGAAGCGTGAGAAAATTCCGCGTTCTCCGCTCTTAGACTCGTATAGAGCCAGCCACTCATGCATGAACACATCCATCGACGGACGCCGATCAGTGTAGACTGCTGAATTATTAGCCAAAGACCTCCACGGCGTCATAGTCCACCATTGCCCGCTTTTAGCAGCTCGCATGCGATCGTCTGATAAGTTAGACAACGATATCAGAGCTGATCGCCTTACTCCACCGACTACAACAGCCTCTCCGATCATACATATAAGATCATGACATTCGATTGATGTGAGCTTTCGACCGACCGCTTGACGAAATATAGTGATGGCAAAGCTCAATAGCCGTCGCAAAGGCTCCGGACCAGAAGCCCGACCACCGAATATTCGGAGAATAGTACCTGCCGGCCGCACCCTGGAAAGATCGAGTCTCGGTATAGACCCGTTATATAGCATCGTGATCAATTCATGCAGCGCTTTGGCCCACCCTATTTTAGAATCTGAGACTACGATGGTCGTATCGGAGTCATAGAGCTTCTCCGGAACCTCTGGCAATTTTGAAATGAACTGTCTCTCGACAGAGAAACCAACTCCGGTTCCCACCATAAGAACATAAAGAATCTCCGAGAACGTTCGCGGCGAATCAACCATAAGGAATGAACAGTTAAAACCCGCCATCTCGTCGCGAGCTAAAGCTGCCCCGGCACTCATTAGGCAGCGCATCGATGGCATTACGCCGAGCATCATAACCTCAATCCTCAACGCATCCAAGAGTTCCGAAGGCAGAATATACCCGCATCGATCTTTCAAATGCGCAGCCATAAAATCAAAATACCGATTAACCGTTTCAGGCCAAGTCTCGCGGCGTTTCTGATCATGCAGATATCGTGCATATCGGGAGATATACACATAATTCTGGAATTCAGTCGGGAATCTGGTCATTTTTCAAATACCCTCTAGCTTATCAAAGGCCCGCATCAGTTCCTCGGCTAGGCTTGATCCGGTGAGAGAATCGAGCACAACGAAAGAGAGTTCGCCACCTTCGTCATCGAGCAACATCAATCGCATCTTCTGGCCGGGCAGGTCAACATCAACGCGGACATCCTGCGCGGGAAAAACATCCCCGGATTCCAGAGCTTGTTCATTTCGCCCGAGCCGGCGCACCGCATCGGATGCAAGCTTCAAGACCATTTGATAGCAGGGCTCAAGGTCGTCCGCGCGTCGAATACGGTCCAGCCGGCGCGCGAGAGTTTGCGCAGTAGGGTCCATCATTTTCGCAACCGGTGCCCTATCCAGCCTTCCGCCGCAATGGGCATCCCAGGCGCCCACCCCACGTCAGCCGCCATCATGGCTTCGAATTCCTTGACTGTGGCCGTGCCGATGGGGGCCTCGGCTATGACCTCGTCATGTATCGACAAGAGTAAGTCGAAATCGGGTTCCATGTCAACCCGGAACATGGCCTCGGCCAATAAATCACGCGAAGACGCCTGATCCGCGTTTTCCACCAAAGTTCCGCCATGCGTGCCGCACCGCTGCCACTGCTTCGTGATGATATTGCGGCCCATGAAACTCAGGTGTGGCGAGAGAAAATTCTCAGGTGGGTCCTGCGTCAGCCGCTTGCGCTGCTTATCAGCTAGCTTCTCGGCATGGTAGCGGGCGCTCGCTGTCGAGACGCCGATCTTCGCCTGGAAATTAACCTTGCACGGCTTGCTGCGCTCATTGATGGCGTTGAAGCGCCATGTGCATCGCGTATGAACCTCCGGATACAGATAGGCGAGTAATCGACCACTCGGCAGGCGGCAATGCAGGAAAGGGCCGGACACAAAATAGCTGACGGCGCCGATGCCTGTTTCGTCGCCTCCCGCGTAGCGCTCGCCACCAAGCATCACAGCATCGATCGCCGCGGCGTTGTAGTCTTTCCACAACCTGGGGACCTCGGGGCACTTGTCCTTGCGATAGACCTTCACGACCATCTGACAGAATTCGTCTTCAAGCCATATGCCTTCTTCTGCCCAAACGGTAGCCTGGAATTTCTCCCATCCCATGGAGTTATGAACGATCATAGGACCATCACAGGTCAAAATCATATATCGATTCCGTGGCCCTGAATCGATTAAATCATATACTTTTTCCTTTCTGCCGACGCGTATTTCTACATTGCTCACTCCGAGTCGTGAAGCGAATATTGCCCGGCTCATAGCCGCAATCATTATCCCTTCGATCCATTTCAAGGTGTGAATCATCCCAACCTGGCAACGTCCGAATATGTCTGAGAAAAGCGGCTCGATCTTTGTACCAATCCAAGCAGACCTCGATCCCTCGGGCGCCGTAATCTTTGAATTTAGGATTTCGTGTGTTGTGGCATCGTCCGATTGCCGCGGATAATCGATTAAGGTGTCGTTCTCGGTGCTCACTTTCTGGCATTGCGGCTTTGTATGCCGCATGTCTTCGATCCGCTGCCGCATGTTTCGAACAGATGTTGCAACGCGTTGAGCGACCGGCGCGCCAATTCGCCAAATCGATTTGATGTTCCGGCGCTCCGCATTTGCACCGCACCACGATCCGTTTGACGCCGTTGCGAGGACCGACGATATACCCAACAACGGTAAGGCTTCCTTGCCGGCTGCCAATGCGCGGGAGCGCAAGGTCTCGTTGGCGACCACTTTCCCGGCATGGTGGAACCGATCCTCGCACCATATGGGATGATCCATCGTCGAGAATGAATCGCCCAAATTCGTCACGGATTTTTCGCCGTTGCATACAAGTCCTTTATGACTCACCCATTCGATCCCATCCCATAGCATATCTGAATCGGCTTTGTCAATCCGAACCCATCCACGTTTCGTCAAGATAAGAGTGTCAGCGGCATGGCAATAGCCGAGACCAAGTATGGCTCGCTTGCCTAGAGCGCGCTTATCAGGATGATTGTTCTTGAACCACTTGATTTGCTCTTTGTCCGTGGCATCGCATTCCATCTTGTAGATGCCGCACGCCATATCGATATACGGGTCGCCGCCAGTTCGGAACAGAAGCAATTGCGATGCGCAACCAGAAAGCCACGCCAGTTTTCGGGCCTCGATTGCGTTGAAATCGGCGGCATAGAGTTCCTTTCCAGGCGACGCGACCAACGCGCCCCGACACGCCTTGGCAAGCGCGGGCAACGGCTCACCCCATATGAGCGTGATGTATTCGCGGTCTAACGTGAGAATGTCGTCCCACGCCTTGCACATATCCTTCGAATACCCGCGGACAAAGTTGTGAGGCTGTACGCCCTTGCCGGACCACCGGCCAGTTCGGTCGGCGCCGTTGTAGAGCATAATGTCGTGAAGGCGCCCGTCCGGGCACATCGATTCGACCATCTGCTTATACTTGCTGACTGAGGTCCTGTTGACCTCAAGGCAGATTTCCAGCGCGCGATGCAGCGGCTCGCCGGCTTCGCCGAATTGTTCCCATTTTGCGTCAGTTGCCGGTCGTGCAGCATCCTTGGCTTCGTCACCGGCCTTCGTCGGCACACCGTATAACTCGAAGCTTAGCGTGTCGGCCTTGGTGTCGAGAAGCCCGACCGCTCCGGGATTTATCACTTGGATCGTTTCGTTAGCCCACTTTTTGAACACCGCTCGACGCGAACCGCGGTCAACTCGGCCGCCAGTGATTTCGAAAAGCTCCGAATTGAGCCTGTCAGTTTCGAGGCGGGCAAGTTCCAGCGCCTCTCGCGCCGCGGTTTCGTCGAGTAGGATGCCGCGCTGATTCATGCGGAAATCCATGCGCCAGTATTCTAGCTCTCTTTCTGTCATTTCGGGGCACCAATTGCTGTACTCGCGTTCGGTGCGCACGTCCTGTTTGCAGTAGTCCCAATTGCGGCGATGCTCGATTTCTTCCTCGCAGAAACGAGCTATCTGCGGCTGACCGCGGCGGCGAGGCATCGGCTTACTGAGCTTGTTTATCAGTCGGCGCCCATCAACGAGCTTCTGGTTATCCAGGCCGATCGCCTTGGCCGCGTCACCGAGCGCGCGAGGCAGAGACATGCACGACCCTTTCGCAGCGGAGCACCGCATTTGTTCTAAACGCAACGCCACGCGGAATTCCGGGAACTCGCGTAGGAGCGGGCCATTCCATATCGAGAACTCGAAATAGGAATTGTGAGCTTCGAAAATCTCGCCGTCCGCGACGCGTTCGATTAATTCGAGAAAGTCAGGATCATCTTCAGGGGTCTTGTCAATCCAGGGATGACCACGATGCCAAAGTCTAATTCGACCCTCTTGCCCGTAGGTCCAGCAGGCACAAAGAGCTTGAGTTTGATCATCGGTAGCGTAGCGTGTCGCCCCGAGCTTAATCAAGTCCACAACGCCCCGAGTCTCAAAATCAAAAAAGATCATTTGGATTTCTCCAAATAATCAGCCATTCGCCGGAGTAGCTGTGGATCGTCTTTGACGCTGCCAAGAGTTAAGTTGCACGCTCTACAAATCCAACCACGAAACCGCTTTGATGTATGGCAATGATCTAGCGCTAGAGATATGCGCTTGTCATAAAGCTCACACTTATCCGGCATCGGACGATTTGGAATTTCACAACCCAAGCGACGCGCGATAATCTCGGGTCGCTTTCGATAAGCCTGTTGTTTCTCTCTATACCCGGAGTCATTGTTATAGTTGGTTTTCATCCAGGTTCGGTGCTTTTCTTTTACATCTGGACGCTGATTATAAATTATTCTTTTTGCTCGATACCGCTGAGCATAGAACTGGCGTTTTCGTTCTATCATCTGATCGTATGAGAGGCCAAGAGATCGCATCAATACAGCGATGGATAGACGTAGCAGAACACATCGCGTCCAGTGGAGGTCATCCAAACCCAGCCGTGCCCCGTTATATTCGGATGCGCCGGGTCCGGCGGAACAATGCGGTCCTTCGGAATGAGGATGCGCGTGCCGGCCGGGATGCGAGTCTTGCAATCGCGTTCGCCGTCATTCTGACAATATGGCTGTTCGGCCTCTGCCGCGGCGGCCTTTTCCGGGGTGTCGCCCTCAGTGATGATCGCCCAAAGCTCGCCGCCCTGCGTATCCAGTTCGTCGGCCTCATAGGCATCGGCCGGACCGCAGCACGAATCGTGATTCCAATCGCCGGTCCATGGGCGCGTATTTGGCCGCTTCTGATTTGAGAGGAAATCTCTTGTCGCGTCGGCGATCCTATCCCAGGCGCCGGGATAGAGCGGACGCGCGGGTGCGTAAACGACTCCGATCACGAGACAGACCACAGTGCATATCGACAACACTTTCATTGAGCTATCCTCAAAACCGGCTGTAGAAACTCGGTCAAGGCAGTTTTGATTTCCTCGCGGGCATCCTTTACCCGTTCGAAATTCTTGGCCGGGCGCTTCGTGTCCATCACGGACACTGCGGTTGCTAGCGTGAGGCTTTCGATCGCCTCTGTCAAGCGCTCGATCTTGGTGTTGGTCGGCTCAATAGCCATGGATTTACCTTTGCTTTTGCACCGGGGAGAAAATCAGGCCGCAACCTGATTCCGCAAGGAAATCTCCCCGGCGCAAAAACCTCTTTACGCGGTCGGATCATCCCCGAATTCGGAGCCGTCCGTACCGTCGCTTTCGTCGCCGTACTCAGCCGGATCGTCACCGAAATCATCCTCGGCATTCGTCCGGGCATCAAGGCGCGGTCCATCGGCCAACTTTTGAAGGTTGTTCATGCCGATCGCAATGCTTTTCCATTTCACGTTTACAAACGGATTCACCGACGCGCGGGCATAGCACCCGGCGTAGAATTCTTCCGCTCCGTCCTGCGTGATCCGGTTGCCGTCACGGTCCAAAATGCCGGGACGCGACGTGTAAGCGCTCATAGTAAAGTAGATGATGCCGGGACCGTAGCCTGCATACTGCTTTTCCTCGCCCTTGTGGAAAGGCACCTTCCAGCCGAGGTCCCTAGCCTCCTTCATGGTGGGCTTCTTGGCATACTCCCGCGCGAGCGCGTTACATGCCGCCAGAATCGCCTGCCACTTTTCCTTGTCCTTGTCCGTGAATTCGGCCGGATTGAACAAGGCGACGCAACTGTAGCGTCCGGCTTGGCCCTCTTGAAAGGACCGCTTTTCCCAAACCTCGGGGAAGCTCACCCGGAACTTGGGAGTCAGTAGCACCTTCTTCGGTGCGGTCTTGTTTGCCATGTCGTTCTCCTATTCACATGATGTTGGCAACGAACTATCCCTTAACCCTGCGATTCAGTCGTGTCAATCCCCTTTTCGGGCACTAAGACCGACAGTGAGCCGATGCGAGTACGAACTCGCATAGCTTCTTCTGACGGACTTTGCGGCCGGTCCTCTAAAACAAGAACGCCAGCCACGAGCTTCGCGACGCTAGCTATAAGCTCGCGATCAATGTACTCCATGTAGAGGCCGTTCACTGCCATCTCGGAAAAGTACATATGAGCGATGGAAACGTTGCGGAGTCGGCCGCGCTGTTTCAGTTCGTCAATCAAGACCTGAGTGTCGGCGGCATGGACACAGCGGTTTATGATCGCTGTTGTTGAGTACGCTTCGGCGCCGGGTCCGGGAGTGTACGGCTTTTCGAGTTCTGCACCCGGGTAGCTAACGGCTGGGATCGCAGTCATAGCCCTAAGACCTTCATGGCGACCGGCGGCTGAATACCGACGCATGTCAGTTCGATAACGGCGCCGGCTGCGAGGCGACGACATTCTTCGGGTGATGGCATCCACGTGCTGATGTGATGCACATGTCGGCCGATCCTTTCCTGCCGAACGGATAGCACGCCACACCGTCCATCTCGTTCCGGGTCCCATCCTTCGGGTTCAAAATAGCTCCAAGCAGCGCCTCTGGTCTCGACGGGGATCATGTCGCTTCCTCTCCAAGAATCATGATGATGCCGGCAATCGTGCCGAGCACGTAGGTTTAGTACCAGAACGCCAAGGTCGTGATCGTCGCTATCATGACGATCTTCAATAGCTGTTATCCGGTCATTCCTCGGGTTCCTCCGCGAAATCTTCCGCGGCGATCGTGGCCGGATCAACCGCCGGCCGTGGGTCGCTATCCGGCGCGACTGTTAGTCGCCCTTCGGGTTTGACCGCCAGTTCCTTGACGGCTTCTTTGACTAGGGCACGTTGCTCTTTGCCGACGCCTAGCTTCTCGACTTGAGCCGGGGATTTCACTTTCGGCTCGGTAAGGAATGCGTCGATATCCATGCCGGTCATGTCGCGGAGCGCAAGCGCGGTCGTTTCGTGATCCTCTCGCCATTTTCGATTCGACTTGCCGCGAACCAGCTTATTACCGGCGACCGGGTTGCCACTCATAAGCTCGGCTTGAATGGCTGCGTTGATGTTGCGTGCCCACTGATCGAACAACGGCACCCACCGTGCCTTTTCGGCGAGGTCGCGATTGTCCTTTGGCACGGGTAGCCCTTCGGCCACATAATCGTCCGGATCGTCCTTAAAATCCATTTGCGCTTGATCCATAAGCGCCTTGTCGAACTCGGGACAGCGCAGTTGCGCTGGGCACCACTTGCACCAGTCACCTGCGCGAAGCAGCGCATTCGGCTTGACAGTCTCGGCGGCGGCCTCGCGCAATCGAATTTCAAATAGCTTCAATTCGTCGCGCGTGTATTCTACAGTGCGGACGGTGCCTTCTTCATGGAACGCATTCGGCTGCACGATCGTCACACGAACGCCTTCCGCATCCGGGTGCTCCCGCAAAATTCCGACTGCGTACGTCATGCACTGTTCGTTGTCGATATGCTCGACTACGATATAGCCGTTCTTGTAATCGAGCAAGTGTGCCCATCCGAATGGCTCGACAAGCGTATAGTCCGCGGTACCGCCAAGCCGCGAGTCAAGCCAAGACATATCGAGATAGCGTTCCGTGAATACCTCGGGATGGAACATGGTTTCACGGAGCCGATCGCATTCATCGATCGCGAGTTGCACGCCGTCGCACATCTGGTCATCGACCACAAATGCGAACCAGCCGGAATTCGGCGCCACGTACTTGACCGGCAAAGCATCCCGCGAAGAGTAGATCATGGATTCTTCGTTGCCGTCCGCTTTAACCATCACGATCTTGCCGTGATAGGCCCTCGCGTCGTGCTGCCCGAGAAGGATCATGGTTTCGATGATCCTATGCGCGGCCGTACCCCGCATCGCGGCCTGACTTGCCGGCGACGACGCATCACCGATTAGCCGGATGCTACCTGGGCAATTCATCCACCGGCTTGCAGCCGATGGCGAGAGCTTAGCGTGAGTTTGAGGCAACTCGATCCTCCAAGAATTCGACGTAATGGGCCTTCGTACGCCACACCGCGCCGCACGTCAAGCATTCACATGTGGAATACTTGCTCGGTGTTCGACGATAGCCGTTGAAGGCGGAGTGATTACAGTTCCGATCGATAACGCGCCACTGATACGACGGCGCGTTACAGTGGAACTGCGTCTGCGGATGCTTGATCATTCCCATATCCCCAAGGCGGCCGTCGTGGCGAATGTGATCTCGGTCGCCCTAGCCGGGCGTGGTTCTGCGTCAACCCACTGCCCGCCGCTAGGCCAGAACACGCGGGCATGATCACCATCCGGCAGTCTTGTTCGATCGTTGAGCGTCACGGTCCCGTCATCATAATAGCTGGCATGGATTTCCGACGCTTCTTGGTGGTAAGTGTCCCCGGTGACGTAGTGCTCGGCGGAAGCACGAGAGATTAGGCGGATAGTACCGCTATCCCCTTCGGGACCGCCGCCGGGGCCGGTCTTGATAACCTGCCAGTCATAGAGCGCGTCGCCAGCGCGAGGCGCATCCGAAATGCCGTAACGGACATTCGTGAACCGGCCGTTGACAATCCAGGAATCAAACGACCACGGATGGTCGTGTATGATGCTCACGTTTGGAATCGTGAAGGCGCTGTGCCAGATATTCAAACGGAAGCGTTTGTCATCGTCCAAGTAGGTCCGCAGCATGCCGAAGCCTTGCACGGACCACTCATAATTAAGCGGCTTTTCTAGCATCGATTTGATCGTCGCGCGAAACGCCTCGGGTATCCATCTGTGCCAATGACAAGGGATATGCTCTTCTCGCCATGCGGTCATTTAGGTTTTATCTCCCTTCATGCGGGAACACGTTGCGGTTTTCCGGGTAGTAGACTAGTTCGAATCCGCCGTCAACGCCACGCTCTATACCGAGCTTCTGGCCGGCGGGTGGCGGCTCAATCTTGAGCCGGGTTGTTTCTGAAAAGTGCCGGTCAAGGACGACGCATTCGGCGCCGCCATCGTGGTGCCGGAACATGACAAGCTCATATCCCGTTTCGGCCGTGATGCGGATACGATCGCGCGAGACGGGGCGGACGCTGGCGACGCTCATTTGACGACCTCTTGAAATACGGCCCCGAACGCGAAGCCGATCGCGACCACGGTTAGATAGCTCATTTGATTCTCACATCGTACGCGGCTCGGCGCTGAGGAACGGCAATGGCCTTTTGTGGCACGGCGAGCGACGGACCGCCGAGACCGGGCAGTAATTTATTGCGCGCCTCGATCTTCTTTTTCAGGCCCGCGATTAGCTCTTGCTGCGCCTTGCACGCCGCTTCAAAAGCGACAAGGTAAGCGCCCCACGCTGTCGCGTTTGTATGGGTCGAGAGCGACCGCCACGTCCGCTCAAGCGGCATAAGCTGTTCCACACGGAAGGTCTTTTCGCTCGAATCGACGATGACTCGGATGATCCGAGTGGGTACCATGAACAACCAGACGCGCCAGCCCTCGGGGACCGTGTCGAGCAATGCTTGCATTGCTGGGATGGGCGCGATCATGATATTCTCAGGAGCCGGCGCTTGCTATTGTCCGGCCGCGCGAGCCGGCGCCAGTAACACAGCTTGTGCGCCGCGCGGGCCGCGTTGCGTCTTGCCGATCGGTAGCTCGATGCGTGTCGCATTTCAACCTCTTTACAATGCGGATCGATTCGCACTCCGCCCCGCTCCATAGCAGAGCGCGCACGACTGCGTCAATAGCGTCGTTCCATTCACTCATTTGAAATGCGTCGCCGTGAGTCGATGCGAACCGGGCGTGAGTTCAATGACAGTCGCACCGCATATGTGCAACTTTTTCCAAAGCCATTGCGGAATCGGGGGGTCTTTCACCTCAATGAATGTGATGTGATCGTATCCAACAAGGTCTTTCGCGTATTTGATGACCCGAAGATGGGAATGAGAAGCGCTCGATCCAACCTCATGCAAGAAAGCCTCCACCGCGTCGCGGTGGAGATCGTAGCAGAATAGGTGCCGGGCGCTGGTCACGTTAGCCCTGTCGTTCGAAGTCTTCGCGTTCGACAATGCCGCGGGCTTCCATGGCGTGCACCGCGATGCCGGCGATCTTACGAATGATGCTCATAGTCCGATACTCGGGATACTCGGGCGGCTGTTTTTCTTGCGACCATGAAAGCTTGGCTCGGGTGACGTATTCGTCGAGCAAGAGAATAAACTCGCCGATCCTTAGCGGCGGGTTGTGGCCCCAGCGTATGTCCTGATACTCGCGCTCGCCATCGATTGCATTGTACACCATGTCGCGGCGTTCGCTCCGCGTCACTCTTGTCGGGAATTTTCCCGATACGCGCGATGCGGATCGGTGGGGCTGTGTAGCGTTCTCTATCGTCATTGGGGGACCTCGTATGTTATCGTGATGGTACAGCCGGCAATGGCAGCCTTCGCCGCCTTGATCGGCATTCCTCTATCCATCAGCGGTGCCAATTCCTCAGCGAGGCCGCGCGGCAAATAGCCGAGTATGCGATTACCCCACTGCACCGCGATGGCGTTCTTGTCGTACTTATTCGTCGGCTCACGCTTAAGCGCCAAACCAGTGCCAATCTTCAAGCTCTGCACAAAGTCAGTGGCGCCTCTGTGGAACGACGTGCCTACGATCGCTGCGTTCTTGATCATCGCGGGACCTCGTTAGGCGTATGTAGGCGCCCAATCGTTGACCTTGATAAAGAAGACCTTCGTGAAGGGTTCATCATCCTTCAAGCCGGAACCGTACACGCCCCCTACCGGCTCACGCGAGCGGGTCGTCGTCGTTGGCGTCGTCCGCCCCGTCAGGGTCACCGAGAAGACCAGCGCAAGCCTCATAAACCGCATCGTAAAACTCAGGCTTCAATTGACCAACGTTGGTCACGTTCCCGATTTCGTCGAGCAAATTCAGCGCCAGCTTCGTGCCTTCGCCCTTCTTGCCTCCGGTGCTTTCGTTGCCCTTTTCGATCACGACTCGACGTATGATATCGCGAACCTCGTCTTGAGTATGCTTGCCGCCCGGACCCTTGGTCTGACCGGAGGGCGCCGAACCTGATGCGCCCTTGCCTGCCGCCGGCTTCGCGGCGGGCTTACCGCCCGGCGTACCGCCCGGCGCTGCACCGGCCGGCTTGTCAGGCTTGACCGTCGCCGCTTTTGCGGGGGCTGCCTCGGGCACGTCTAAGGCGCGTGGCCTTTTCGCAGCAATCGTTTCGAGAGCGGCTGCGATTCGCTCCAAGAGTTTGTCGGACATTTGAAAAGGGACCTTTCGTTGGATTCGATATCGGCTTCCTAACCGCTGAATTTCAGCTTGTCAAGTGCGTTCGCAAAATCGGATAGGGTACCGGCATGCATGAGGATGACCATGAAGCTGGATCGCGCGGCATATCCGGTCGGCCAAGGTCTTACTCATATGTGTTGAGTCCTCTACAGCCGACGCCGGGTAAAAGTCAAGACTTGCAATCTGTAAATCGGAATGATAAGGCGGATCATGGGAACTCTCGATATCGCCCTCGATTGGTTGCGCCGTCATCCCGGCCACCACCTGTTTCCGACGAAAAACAAGTCGCAACCGCTTCTCGCGGAATACTTGAAAGCGTCCAGCAACAACCCTACGCAAATCCGCACATGGCACGCCTATTGGACTCAGCGGCTAGGCGAGGAACCGTGGTGGGGCCTCGCGCCCGAACTGTCCAAGATCGTGCCTGTTGATATTGATACCAAGCCGGGCAAGAGCGGGCAAGAAACATATGAGGCGCTCAACCTCGCCTATGGACCTTGGCCGCCGACGCTCGCCGTCGAGACGCCAAGTGGCGGCCGGCATCTGTGGTATGAGGGACCGCACCTATTCGCGCTTGGCTCTCCCAAATCTCAGCACCCTGGCATCGACTTTGCGCAGTTCATTCTCCTTCCCGGTTGCGGCGCTTACAAAGCGCTTAACGCTCGCCCAATCGCACCCGCGCCTGAGTGGTTTTACACTATCGCCAAGAAGCCCGAACGCGACATTGCGGAAACGCAAGAGCCTTCGACAGACCTCGATACCGACGCGGCGATCAAAGAAGCCACGTATTATCTGATCCATGACGCTAAGCCGTCCGTCCTGTATCAAAATGGCGAGAAGGCGCTGTATAATACGGCGTGTTGGCTCAAGGACCATAGCATCTCGTTTCAGACGGCGTGCGAACTGCTTCAAGAACACTACAACGTTTTCCCCACATGCGACCCGCTGTGGAATTACGACGATGGTCCGGCGGCTGACCAGCTTGTCGTCAAAGTCCGCAACACCTACACCTACGCCAAAGAGAACGCGCCGGGCGAGAAGACGCCTGAGTCAGAATTCCGCGATGATGCGCCCGAACCGTTGACGCCGGCAGAGAAGAAAGCCGAGAAGAAAGCCACCAAGGAAAAGGCGCAAACTGAGAAGCTAGTCAAGCGCCCTCCCGAGGAACGTAGCCGCATCTGGACCTTCGCCGAGCTTTGCGATGAATGGGTTTGGCTGACCGTAATTGACCGCTTCTTGTTGCGCGCCGAGCCGGACATGATGTTGAAAACGGAAATCTTCGACAAGGCGTTCGCGTATGCTCGACCGGGCAAGGCAACGAAGCTCTCAAAGGCCATGTTCGATAAAGCGACCAAAACAATCCGAAAGCTCAAACGATCTGTGTTCATGCCCGGCAAACCAGAATTCCTTAATCACGGCCTCGATTACAATCTGTGGCGCCCTTCGTTGATCGTGCCCGCGCAAGGCGACACGACGCTTTGGAATGCGCATCTCGACTATCTCTTTCCTGATTCAGTGGACCGCGACCATGTGCTGAATTGGCTGGCGTGGTTCCTACAAAATATTGGCTTGAAACCGAAGCATGCATTGCTGATTGCCGGCCGTATCCAAGGTACAGGCAAGAGCTTCATCGCCGAGGTTCTATCGCACATTATCGGAACAAAGAACGTTTCACCTATCGGTTCTGCCGAACTGTCTAGTACGTTCAACAAATGGGCCATGGGATGTAAGCTTTTGTTATGCGAGGAACTGCGCGCGCTTGAAAGGGGCGAGGTCGCAAAGAAGCTGCACCCGATCATCACGCAAGAGGCAATCCCGATCAACAACAAGAACCAAGAGACGTTTGTTGCCGACAACTGCTTTGGCGTGTTTGCGATGACAAATGACGATGCCGCCATTCCACTTGACGGGACAGACCGCCGCTACCTTGTCGTGCGGACCAAGGCCAAGCCGAACCCCGATGCCTACTACAAGACGCTCTATGGTATTCTCAAAGATCAAAGCGCACTTGGCGCTATCGCCTGGGAGTTGATGCACCGCGACGTTGGCGCTTACGACGGTCAAGCCAAGGCGCCCTACACGGTCGCTAAGGGCGATATGATAGAGGCTGGCCTGAGCGATCTTGAACATTGGATAGTCGAGCATTCGAAGCAGCCACCATTCACGCGGCGCGTCATCTGCATTGACGACGTGATCGAAATACTGCCAGCGCGCTTGCATCGGCAACAGCGTCTTGGCAATACGATTGCCTCGATCTTGCGTTCACGATTCCAAGGGGAAAAGATAGGGCAATACCGCTGCGGCGGGGAATTCAAGATGTTGTGGGGTATCAACGGATTTAAGCCGTGGAAGGAAGATGGCAGCCTCGGGAAAATCTATATGAAAGACCGCCAGGACGGTCCCGCCCCGGCGGCCCAAGACTTTGCAGAAGATGCCGGCGCCTAGTCAGTCAAGACGCCGACCGCCAAAATCCAATCGTCGAAATTCTCGATGACCTCCGCGATGGCATCGGCCGCTTCCAACGATTCGGTCGCTTCGTCTTCCCGGCCTTCCTTGGATTCGAGCCGCTCGGCGCGCTCCCGTTCGCTGGCCTCCGCCTTTTCCAGCTTGCCCTTGGCCTTCTCCAAGAACGCGCCGGCTTCGTTGATTGCCTTCACACTGCTAGCCTTCATGATCTTCTCCCATTGGGGTTTGAGTGCAACGGCGCGAACATGACGCGCCGTTTACGTTTTTGTCAAGTCGCTTTCACACAGCGACTTGTCTCATTTGGTCCGCCGCGCTCTTAGCGATGAACCCCCTGTGCACGCTCCAAGGTTCAATCCTCGGGCTTGGCGTTTTGAATTTCTTGATTTTGGCGGTGCGTAATAGCTATGTCAAGACCGTCGAGAGAACTGGCGCAGTCGGGTGCCGGCCCCGGTGTAAAGCTTGAGCATCTCTTGGACCGCCGCGGTGTCGATTCGAAGGCGGGTTACCGCCTCGCCGACCGTCTCGCCGGATAGCAGGCAAACGGAGGCGAGCGCCCCGGCGGCCATGGAAAGGGCATGTTCGCGGTTCCAGGGCTGGCATGTCGCGGCCCGCCGCAGGAAGGCGAGCGTTTGCTGTTCGGAGGTTTTTTGCGTCCTCATAGGATGAAATCCTCGCGAAGCTTTTTGGCTAGACCGATATTCGCTCCGCCAGGTCTTTGTTGACTTGGGCATCGGTCCCTGGTCAGCGCGAGCGATGAGTGAGATCAACATTTTGGTGGACTTGGACCCTTCGGTGACTATGGCATCTAGCCGATTTTTTAGCAGATCACCGGGCAAATTCATGAATGATTTCAGAGTGCATCTAGCCGATTTTTTAGGTGGTGTCAACGGCGTGATCGCAGGTCACCGGGCAAATTCATGAATGATTTCGGCGTAGTGCATATGCTGTCCGGTTCTATGGTCACCATAAATTCGTTTGTTATTTCAATTGGCTATCATATGGGTGACCCTGTTTACCCTATATTACTATATATAGGAATTATAATATATGTATGTATGAAGTGGAAATTCGCACTCTGGGTCACCTATACGTTAAGTTATTGTTTTATCAGAGTAAAATATGGTGACCTAGGGCCAAGCTCTGGGTACGACATCGGGCGCCTCGACTAAAAGTGGATTTTATGCCATGTTAACCATTTTTGTTCACCATTTACACCTGCGTTAACCATTTTTGTTCACCATTTACACCCATGTGTACCCACTTAAATCACTGATTTTGCTCACGAAATCGGTTCTTTAGGTACCTCGGGCGGGTCCTGGCGTACCGGAAAGGCTAAAAATTAACATTAATGACCATGGCTCCCCCGTCGTTAACCATGCAGGAGCCGGGGCAGGCGGTCGCGCATTAACGTTAATTTTTAGTCTTATCTTGCGATATGCCATAGCACCCGTTAAGGTTAATTCGCGGCCCCACCTCCGGCCAGCCGCGCATTAATATTAATTTTTAGTCTTACCTTGCGATGCCATAGCACTCGTTAAGGTTAATTCGGGTCCTGGCGTACTATAAAGGCTAAAAATTACCGTTAATGACCATGGCACCCCGTCGTTAACCATGTTTAATAAGTTTAATTTTTAAGGTTACCACGGAAGGCCCGGGGCAGGTAAAGGCTCTACCGCCGGCCAGCCGCGCATTAACGTTAATTTTACACTGCGATGGCCATAGCACCCGATACTTAAAGATTGATGCATTAACCCAAGCGAGGCACCCCGTACGGGGAGCAGCCCAAGTTGGGGTCAGTTTGGGGGTGTCTGCGAGCTACGGGGTAGGACCCAATTAACCACATCGAGCGAAAAATGCTATGTGCCCTACGGTATGCTCTCTTTCAGAAATTCCTAAAAATAAACGAAAAATAATAAAAATGAAAAGTGGAAAAATCTCGCCCCCTCGTTGTCTAAAAATTAACAACGAATCCAGGTCTCGCTTGACGCGCGCCTAACCGGCTGCCATACGTTGAATCCGTTGCAACCCGGAACAGGGCGGCGCGTTGTGGTGCCCTCCTAACAACTCTCTGGTGATGATCGAGGGCTCCGTTGAAGCGTTAAAAGGGAGCATGCTATGAGTCGATATATCGTTTCAACTGAAGATGTGCACCACTCGTGCTGCTACGCGGCGGAGGTTCTCGATACAGAGACACTCGATCGCCACGACAATCCGGAGCGGATTTGCGAGTGTTTCGACCGTGCCACTGCGGAGAAAATCGCAGCGGCGCTCAACACAACGGAGGTGACATGACTCGTATCGTTAAACGTGGTGCGAACCTTCTCGACTGCCAACGTCTCGCGCGCGAGCTTGGCGCCGAGATTTCTTTTTACCGCAAAACGGGCGAGCTTCGTTTTTGGCATCCGGCAGTGCCTGTCACGATGCGCGTCAATAGCCGGCGCAAGGACGCGCCGCGGGCCTTGACACATTGGCTCAATCGTGTAGGGAGTGCGTTATGAGTTTTGATCGTGATCAATTTTGGCTTCAACCCCGTGTCGAAGGCGCGACTGGTATTACCTCGTACAATCACGAGCTTGACATATCAATCGGATGTCTGCTTGATTCACTCTTGCGCGACTCGGCGCGACTGACTGGCGACAATGCGACGTGGTTTCGAAGCCGCTTGAAATTCATCAAGCAAGCATGGGAGCATCAGCATGGATAGGCAGATCATTCAAATCGCGGCTGCGGACAAGAACTTGTACGCGTTGTGTGATGACGGCACCGTATGGGTTTTCCTAGACGCGCCGGTTAGTGGAGGATGAATTTGGGAGCGGATAGTGCGCATTCCGCAGGGGAGGCGCCAATGAGTGCCGCCCTGGACAAGCTGCACGTCGCGGCCGTGCGCCGTATGTACGGAGTGAAGCGGCAAACAATCAGCACGGACACGCCGTGGGCTGTAGTCGAGCAAGGCCGTGAGATAAAGCTCGTGCGGACGCGGCGGGAAGCGCGGCGCATTGCAGAGTATCTCAACTCAATGCGGGCTACTCGCTTGCGGGCGCAGTTCGGTGTTCCTGATCCTGCACTGATGCGTGAGGCGGCTGCGGCGCTGCGGGCGTTTAGAGAAGACGGCGACGACCCCGGCGATCGTTACAAGAATGTTGCGGAGTGGATCGACGAAGAAGCGTATGACCGCGAACGAATGATCGAGGAAGCGCGAGCGTTCGTCGCGTCGATCGAACCACCACTGGTTTGATCTTCGCGGAGTGGCGGTCCGGGCCGGCGCGCTGAATCACGTCCGGACCGTCCTGATGATTCGGTGACAGTGGCTCGCCTCGCGCAGATCGTCAAGCAGTACGGAACACGCGTTCAGATTTTCTTCTACAAGGATGGCGACGTGATCGAATCGTTAACGATGCTTCCATGATCCGCTTGCGCGTCCGAAGAATGCTTACTATCTTCGGACTGCCTTACTGGGCGCCAGTGAAGCCCATACCGCAAAGGAAAATCTCATGACATGGGGTGCAACCGGATGGATGTTCCGTGGCGGCGCGACCGGTCCGACCACCTGTTGGCCCGCGAGTGGTCCCTCGCAAGAGGCGCTCGACCAAGCTGGTGTGCAGTCGCCCGATGTGGAGGTCAGCGTGGGCGCGACCGGAATCGTCATGGGCAACGGTGAGCTTGACATATCGATCGGCTCGCTTATTGACTTGGCGCTGTACGATGGGGCCAACACAGACAGCGCCGAATTCTTTCGCCAACGTCTCAGATTCATTAGGCAAGCATGGGAACATCAACGTGGCAACAGCCGCGGCTGGTATCGGCGCTTTGCGTTCCCCTGGCCTGTCCCTGTCCGAATTATGCGGCATCCTTCGGACGTGACACTTGACCGAATCGAATATGTGTGGTTTGGAGCCTTCTGGCGTCGCTATGTCACGACTACTGAAGGGAATGGGGCCGGCGGCGACCGCTACATTATCGAGCACGTGCCGGCCTGGAAGAAAGAAGGTTTGCATTGGCTCGCAATTGAGCCGCACCACACTCATAAGAGCGAACGCTGGCGCAGTGAGGAAAGGGAAGGCTAATGGGCAAGCCCACGAATCTCCCGATGAAAACGGCTCAGATCATGGGCCGCAAGACCTTCACTGCCTCGCCGTGCTTCTGTGGCTGTACGGAATTCTATGCGTCGAATGGCGGATGCGTCGAGTGCGCCAAGGCGCGCTCTCGCGCCCGCTATGCAACTCCCGAGGGGAAGCGGGCGCAACGGGAAGGCGACAAGCAGCGGTATCGCGTAAGGACCGGCAAGTCATGACGTGCACTGGCACCGCTGTTTTGATCAGGGCCTTGGTGTACTATACCCGAAAGATGGCGCGCGACGTGTACGGACTCAAGTGATGGGACGAAAGATCGTAGGTCAGCTTCAAGCGCCGATAGCGATCGACAAAAACTCGGCGCTCTACCACTACGTTCGATCGCTTACGCATCAGTGGATAGGAAACATGGAGGTCCCGCGGATCGACGCAACCGAAGCAGTGTGCCGCGCTCTTATCGAGGAAGGTATTCGAGTGAAATGAACCGCCGAAAGGTCTTAACTGGACTAGCAGCCGTAGGTGTCGCCGGCGTGCGTCGCTGTAGTGTTCGCAGGACCGATCGAGACGTTCTGGCCGCTGGGCAATTGCTACAGCAAGATCATAGCGAGCTTCGGCGCGGCACCCGCAATCCGGTATTCGAGCGAGCCCTTGGCACTGGACTGAAAAATAAAATTTCGCGCTAGGAAGCTTTAACTATATCCAGCGGTACGTGTTGCACCGGGCTGCGCAGGTGCTAATCTAGCTTGTGTAGCGAACAGGAGGACACCATGATCGACAGTCGGGTACAGCGACAAGAGCCGCAACATCCCACTTTCGAACAACGGATAGTGGCGTTGCAGCGGACGGCGGAGCGCTTCCACGAAGCCTACATTGAGCAAGTTGCGGACTTCCATGCCGAGCGGTGTATAGCGCGACAACGTGCCAATCGGCCTTGGGATGCGAATGGTCAGTGAGTGTGGCGGAAATGGTAAACGCTGAAAGTCGGTTGCCGCCGGCAAAGCTGGACGCGGGTGAGATGACATGGCTTCAGCCCTCCGGAGCCACAAGCCCAATGCGGAGGACCAGCGTATTGCAGAGTTCGAACCCTGCCGCTCATTGACCGTTAACCACGACCGCCGATTTTCCTTGTGAAAGTCGGCGGTCGTGTCATATTCGGGGCGATGACCAAGCGTATCGGAGGGACCTCTATGACCAAGTTTAGAGAACGGCGGGAATCATGGCCGGCGAATGCGCCGCGCCTGAGCGACCGGGAGCGCGGCTATCGGCAACGAGAAGATATCCGTATGGTCGCCTCGCTAGTCTTCGCCTTCGGGATCGCATGCGTTCTGTGGATCGTTGGCTGGGGTTTAGGTCAATGGTAGCACCGCCATTTGAGAGGAATACGGGACATGATCAAGTGCAAGAATGCCGACCAATCAAATGCCGATACGGTCAAGCCGGGCGATATCCTAATCGCGGATGCTGGCTTTACTTGCCTCAAGGAAGGCCGCCCGCTGGTAGTCCAGGAAGACCCAACCAAGGTCGGTGAGCGCATTTCGCGGCTCTATGTCCAGTGTAACGACGGGCGGCATTACCTCGATGGGCAACTCGGTGAAGAAAGCGCGCTGATCGGGTTCTATTTCGCGTGAGGGAATTTGAATTCAGTTCCGGGGCCTATCAGGACGACCCCGCCTCGCCGGCCATGAGCTTCCGTGCGGACACCATGCACGGACCTGCCGCGGTGTGGACTCTCAAAGACGTGCATGCTGCAATCCAAGCGTATGCCCGAAAGTTCGGCCCGTACCGCACAACCGCAGCGCTGGTTTTGGTCACAGACCTTTATGACGCCAACAAGATACCCACTAGGCTCTATGGGGTGCTAATCTGCTATCTTTGTCAGAACATGACTAGTCGGCCACACAGGAGACGTGAGAATGTCAGGACTTGAAGAACGAATTCGGGACTTAGCTGAGCGCGGAAATCTCACGCATATCTCCCTCACGCCGCGGCATGATGGCCGGAAGCTCTTGGGCTGGGCAGCCTCCTACTCCCCAGCGACGGGGTGGGGTCAAGGATTTGGACTTGACGCCGACCCGGTTACGGCTATCTTGACGGCGATCGACGATTGGAAGCCGGCGAGGAAGCCGCGGAAAACTAAGGTGGTGCCCGACGATGACGACCTCCCCGACCCCACGGCGTAAGCGACCCGGCTTTACACAAGTCATTCATGGCGACACGATCGTCATGGGCGACCGCAAAGTCGAATACAAGGGTAAGTATGTTCGGCTCGAATCTGTGCGGTGCTGCGATTGCGGTTTGACGCACGTGTTGTTATTCAATCGCGCAGTCAAGATGCAGGTTCTTGTCAATACTGTTTCGACTCGGCTTGCTCGCCGATCGAAGAAATGTCGAAAGCGCATCGCCGCGCTTGCGACCAAGGTCAAGAGGGCGAAATGAGGTACGCCAACTTTGAGCATAGACGTGCGCATGCACGAGCAATGTCAGGCACGACTCAATGCGCCCGGACAGAACTGAGCGCTCGCCTGAACCGCTGAGATGCCAGTGCGGTGGGACCATCAACGTCCAGGACTCGCAAGGCCGGTGGATCGTGTGCCCCCTGCTTCGCGGCAAGCACTGTGACGGCGCACCGAAGGCACGGGAGCCTAAGCCATGGGAGTGAGCATCAAAGATCGTGTCGCGGCACAGCACAGGCGGATCACGGCTGCGAAGCGCGCTGTGGAGGTAGCCTGGGCAGAGCTTCGCGTGATCCAAGCCGATTGCCCACATGAGAGGATCGTCGGGACGATGACCATGGGCGAGAGTGGAAGCAAGTGTGTCGAATGCGGTCAGGTGTTCTCATGAAGCATTTCAGCACGTGCCGACCGAGAAGCACGAGAGCCGCTAACACTTTCTTAACCGGCGTGTGCTATGATGCTCCCTATTTGGAGGAGCCTGCAAACATGGATGCCGCCTTGATTGCGTTATTGAAGCAAATCGAAAAAGAGAAGGCCGCGAAGATTAAGGAAAAGTTCACGAAGCTTCGGGAGAAGACCAAATGAAAATCTTTCTGATGATCATGATCTTACTCGCCCTCTATGGCGAGTATAATCGACCATCTTGCGGGACGGCCGCGGTGTGCGGCGCTCCGGTTCATGATTTCCTGCATCAGGTGATCGGATGACCGTCGAGCAAGCGCGCAACGCGGACTACGCCGCGATCGAGGCGCGGGTCTTGGCGCACTTTGCCGCCACGGACCTACCGCGCCCGGAGCGCCGCCTGAGCGAGGGTGATCGCCGGGCGATCGAGCGATGGTTCCCCGGAAGGCGAGCCGAACACGAACACTGAAAGGGAGAAAAGCAAAATGCCACGCAATGGACACTCGGGCCGATGTTTCCGTGATCGGCGCCGGACCTATGCCCGCAAGGAACGTCAAGGCGTAATCACTGACCAGCGCAAGTTCGCTGAGCTAGCTGTCAGCGCCGGGTTTTTCAAGACAATCTCGTCGGCGCTCTGGTATGCTCCCCGGTTCGATACCGACTTTTTCAGGTGGATCGTCAAGCAGGCGCCGGGCATCGTGCGGAAGCTTGATGGCAAGCTCGGGGTCTTGCATCCCAAGAACAAGTTCACAGCCGCACCGGCTAAAAACCCGGTTGCCGGGTGAGGTGATTCGGGCTAGGAAAGCCATGGTCCCCCTCCCCAATTTCGGGAGTATGCCATGGCTACCCTTACAACGAAGGCTCGCAACAAGCTTCCCGCGTCCAAGTTTGCGCTGTCCGGCGAGCGCTATCCGGTCGAAGACAAGGCGCACGCTCGCGCCGCGCTCTCGCGTGTGAGCCACGCGGCCAAGGTCGGCAATGTGACGCCCGCCGAAGCCGCGAAGGTTCGCCACAAAGCGGAGCATGTTCTCGGCGAGACAGATTCCACTTACCATAATACTCCCGGAAGATGACAGCGAAGATATCGGTTGCGCTTCCGTGAGCGCGGTGTTAGTGTCTACGGGCAAGGCGAAAGGAACGCCAATGTTCAAGACAAACCGCCGCATCGCGGCACTGGAAAAGTGGAGAAGATTCATGGATGCTCAAGTGCAAGCCCTGACCGACAACGAGAAGGCTCTCGCCGACAATGTGGCTAAGCTGATCGCCGATGTCGGCGATTTGCAAAAGCAACTCGCCGCTGGTATCGACGCGGGCGATGAAGCCGCAATCGCGGCCGTCAATGTCGGCTTGACCGATTTGGTGACTCGCACCGCCGCCGCTCTGGCGACCGGTGCCTCTGGCGCCTCCGGTGCCTCTGGCGCCTCCGGTGCCTCCGGTGCCTCTGGCGCCTCCGGTGCCTCTGGCGCCAGCTAAGGCGAGAACGATGGCAAAGGACGCCAAGGGTCACGGTAGCGAATCGCGGCGCGATGCAGTCGCAGCGGGCCGTGCCTTGGCGTCCCATCAACTCAAAATTCAGCATCTCGACACGTCGCTGCTTGGCAATCCATGGCGCACGGTCGGGGCGAAGACGAACCGAGCCACTGCCGAGCGCATTGCGCAGCATATGCGCACGGACAACGCTGATACTCTTGTGAGGGTACGATAATGGCCAAGGATGCAAAAGGACACGGCTCCGAAAGCCGCGGCATCGCCTCGATTACCGGCGCATCGACAACGATGCTCGACGGTCAGCTTCACGGCTCCGTCAGTTGGAAGGATCACGGCGGCCGAACCGGCACGACCTCCGGACTCATGGACAACGCGCACATGCAAGCGCTTATGGCGCGAGCCGGTCGCGAAGGCATCACCGATCGGAACGCAGCCGGCGCGCTTGCGCAAGGTCACCCCAAATCAGCGCCCGTGGCAGTGCATCCGGCTATCAAAGCGGATAACGATGCGGCAATTTCCAGATTGAGGCCTGCCTACGGAGCCGGCGTCGGATATCGAAAGTAAACTGGCATCACGGCCATACCGAGGCATCTAGGAGTGTGAAATGGCCAAGGACAGGTTCGGACATGGAAGCGACGGACGCGGCGGAAGCCGCGGGAGCTTTGGGCAGGGCAATGCACGGTACGGCGGCTATCAGGGGCCGGGCACGCAACGGCTCATGGATTTGCTTCACGGCACGCACGCCGAGCGCTACGGCGCGGGCCTTAGCCGGGCCTCGGGTGATTCCGATTTCTCTCGCAAGGGCGGGAATCTCTATCTAGGGCCTACCCCGCCCCCGGCGCATGTCAGCACGCGAGAGCAATTCGCCTCGGCATTGAAGGGAATACGGTCATGAAAGACGCAAAGGGTCACGGCAGCGCTTCAGCGGCCGGGTCCGGTACCACCGAATTCCATGGATGCCATCCGCGCGCATGTCGGCGCTGGCGGAGTTGTCAGTGTCTTGACGCAAACCCGATCGACCGTGATGGAGAAGAAACATTTTGACAAGTGGGACAAGGCAGGCACGCCGCTCTTGAAGCCCGAGGGCGAGGGCTATCGAATGCACACTGAAGGGGAGCGTGGCGTCTATTTGCTGCCCGATCAGTTGCGTTACGGAGTTCGGCAATGAAGGACGCGAAAGGACATGGTAGCGATGCACACGGGGCCGGGGTTGCGCAAGTCGGGCAACCGATTCCGGTAGCTGCGAAGGTGGCGGGCGTTATCCAACGTAACCCGAACGGTTTCTCTGTGACGCCAAGCGGGCAAGTGCCAACCAACGGCTTCATGGTTTCTGTGCCGGGCCGGACGCGCTTCTTGAACCCAGGCGAGGTCACGCCTCAACACGTGGCGGAGTTCGCCAATCAGCACGCCGACCTCTTTCGGGACAACCCGAATATGCACGTCGGCATGTGGCACGATCCGGCGACCGAAAGGGTCCATCTTGACCCATCCGAGAATTTCAAGAGTCGATCATCGGCCGAAACCGCCGGAAAGTCGCGTAACCAGATTGCGATTTGGGACGTGCAGAACCGGCGGTCGATTCCGACCGGAGGTACAGGCGGCTAGCAGAAAGTCTTGCGCACGTGAAAGTTAGGAAGGTTCCGATGAATGGATGCTATCAAGACGGCGGAGAGCCGACCACAAAGTCGGCCGCCGCGGCGCTCGCTCAGGGTCATCCGAAGGCGACGCCCGTGCCTGTCAAGTGGGGCATGAAGGATCAACAGGACCCGAGTATAGTCAAGCCCAAGGGGAAACGTGAGGGCTAGCATGTTATCTTTTGTCGGATATGGTCTCACGACTGCCGACATTCTGTATCATCGGCCGGATCATCTGTGGCTTCTCCAAAGGTACCTCTGGCAAGCATTCGATCAAGCCCCGAGTTTCCCTCGCTTGCATCGATTCCTGGATTTCTGGCAGAGCAATCTCGACGGTCCGCTGCATTCGGTCACGATCACGCATGCGACGTTGGTTATGCCAGCGGAGTTGCGATATGCGAGTAATCATTTTCTGATGTGAGGGGCACATGCCTGTCGTCAGTCGAGCCCAAGCTGGCTTTGTCGCCATGAGTAAGACCGCTCAGGGCCGCGCCAAGTTGCGCGCTCATGGCAAGCGGCCAATGCCGGTCAAGGTCGCGACCGAGTTTCAGACGGCAAGCCGAGGCTTGTCGGTCAAGAGCTTGCCTATGCGCAAGAAGCGGCCGGCGCACGAAGCCGGCATACACACTGCAACGCGGAGGTCCCGCCTATGACGACAAAGATCAAGATCGAGAATGATGGTACCAGCAACGGCGACGTTGTGGTGCGTGCTTTCAATTCGTGCGAGGGTACGATCGCATTCGAGTTGCTCCCGGGCGAAGCTCGGGAGTTGTGGATCACAGACAATACCGGACTGTTCGTGACGGAGACGTGGCCGACCAAGAAGCCGAATCCCGATAGTCCGGCGCCAGCCGAGCCCGGCGAGGATTGATCCGACCGCTAAAAGCCCGGTTGCATATAGAGCCGCGATGGTGAATCAGCGTAAAGTTCGTGCTCGCTCTGTTCGATATCGGGCTGCACATCCGCAACGCGTGCGCGATTCGGATAGATCACGCCGCGCTCGAAAAATGGGCTATGAACCGCCACCTTCTGAAAAGGATTGTTCGGCACGACCACGTGATGGTCGATGCGATTGTTGTTTACGGCCGACAATACGATTTCATTTAGATCACGACCATGTAACCGGCGCGTTTCGCGGCTGGGTTTGTGGTCCGTGCAATCAATCAGCTTTTCCTGATGATCCGGTGCGATTGCGAGAACGCGCCGATTTTCTGGATCGTAAATTACCTTGGCAGTGACGGCTAAAAACCCGGTTGCGCATAGCTTGGCTCCCAGCTAAGTTATCGCGACGGTTTTTCTTTATTTTGGAGGTCACCATGGCTGTATCTGGCAGTGGCACGGCAGTCCGTGCAAATAACCCCGACCCGCCGATGGTGGATCAGACCAAGTATGACGCACGTTCCGGTGCTCCGAAGCGTCCGCAGACCACGTACCCGGTCAAGTGGGGCATGAAGGATCAGACAACCATGTCCGGCCTCGGCGTAGGTATTGGCGGGCCAGCCGGCGCGCCGGATGCAAGCTCGCCGAATCCGCTCGACCCGGAGCCCCGCGTCAAGAATTTGCGACGCCAGCCGGTCAAACTCGAAGCCAAGTGGGGAATGCGCGGAGCGTCGCAGACGGACGGCATGAGTGATAGTCATGTCACCGGCAAGACTCTCGAAACCACGATGCCAGATGGCAGCAAGCTCGGTGCGGAGGCGATGGCAGGCAAGGTTCTCGGTGAGGCAATTCTCTCGGGATCGAGCAAGCTCCCGGCTTCGCAGAGCGCGAAGACCGACAGTGGTACCGCCCCGAAGCCTTGGCCGGCGCAAGATCGCGGCGGGTAACGTATGCGCGCCGTCCGCAGTACGCGGCCGGGCTACGCGGACCCGAGCAATCCTTGGGCGATCGCCAAGCAGCCGGCATCTCAAGGCGCTGAGGCGGTCAGTGTCATCGGGCACGGGCATGTTGCGCCTGAATTCGCCGCGGCCGTCATGCATAACGATTTGTCGGATGACGAACGCAATTTGATGCAGGGCTACAAACCTACGCCGTTGCCTTGGTCTCAAGTGCCGACCGAAGGGTCAGATACAAATGAGACCGAGGGAGACGGGAGTGTAAGAGACCCTACAGGACAGGGATTCGGGACATGAGCCTCATTATTTTGATTATCGTGCTTTTGCTGCTTTTCGGCGGCGCCGGGCATTATTATGGCGGCCCGGCTTGGGGCGGGGGCGGCATCGGGCTTGTGCTCCTGATTTTGCTTATCCTGTTTTTGTTCGGTCGAATCTAGGAGGACGCCATGGCGCCTATCGCAGCCGTCAAGTTCATTGGTTCGTGGGGATGCATCGTCGGCGCCGTCGTGCTCATGGTGCTCGGGCATGAGACGTTCGGGCTGCCCGGCGTGCTTGCGCTTCTCTCGATAGCATTTTCTCAAGCCCCGGTGACGTGGTGAAAGACGCAAAGGGACATGGCAGCGATCCGCGTAATGCCGGCGGATCGAAAGCGTCGCATGAGCGCGCGGCACCTTCGGTTCGTCCAGCGATTCAGATGATGGCTAAGCACGGGGACCTCTTTGACCCAGCGACGATATCTGAGGCACCCACTACGCACCTAGCCGCGCACATCGCGCACTTTATGGGACTGTGAACGGCTATGATCCGCGGAAAACGACAATATGGAGCACGGCAGCAATATGGCATTCCCTTTGGAGGATTGAATTCTACGCGCCCGGCACAGAGCCCCGAAAGTGATTTGCAAAATTTAGGCGGCACGGCGCCGGGGGGATTAGTTGGGTTTCCTGGTGGAAATTCACAATGGAACACACCAAACGCCGCAGTGCATGCCGATGCAAATTTGCCGCCCGGCGCAACAGTCAATCCGTTGCACAAGGCGTTGGCGTATAGCCATGCGACGGCTGCGGATGGCGCACCGGATGTGGCGCGCAACGTACCAATTCACCCCGGCCTTCGGCCGGGCCTGTTCCGCACGGCGAGCGATGCCAATCCGCGCGCCCCGGACGGGCAGATAACAACGCAGGGGCCGATCGCTCCGAATGGTAGGTACCGCGGCGACTCGCCTGAGATACCGAAGCAGCCGAAAGGCACGTACGTCCGATGATAATGCTCTATGTGGCATATGTCGCGACGATACAGGCAATGTGGGAGATTGTGATGGCACAAGAAATCGTTGGTTCTCGGATGCCGACGTTGGCGTCCGATGCGCTTCACCCGTCCGATCGCGGCTATGGACAGAACGGCTTTGCCGGGCCGTCGAGTGATGAACCGGGACAGAACAGCAAGAGCGGTTTCCTGCCCGGTGTCGATCTAGCCGCGGCTGTGGCCGATAATGGGCTGCGATCGGCTCCGCAAGAGCTTTCGCGTTCGGGAATGGAGCGTCCGCGGGGTGAGAAGGGCGGCCACATTCAAGGGCCGCAGACGCGCCACGTCAGCGATGCCGGTTATCCGCCGTCGTTTGGGATGACCTCGCGGTCGCCTCGCGACCGATAAGACGCGTCTTATCTTTGCCGCTAACCCTGATAAGGGAAACGTTATCATGCGAAAAGCTCCGCCCCGCCCGGCAACCCCTCAACCTCAAACCCAAGCGGGTCAAGCTGCGGGCGCGGGCAAGCTAAACCTCGCGAACGCGAGCGCGGCCGGGACAACGGCCGGCTACGCGCTATCGTGAGAGGATGAGAGGCGTTAGATGAGCAAAAATAAATCGGCATTGCAAACGGCTTCATCTCCGACTCGTATGACTTTAGCTAACGCCTCAGCGGCGTCAACTACCGCTGGGGCACCGACTCCATTAAGTATGGGACCACAAGGCGGCCCCGCACTTAGTGTCGGACCGCAGACAAGCCCGAGCCCAAAAGGTTCGAATCAACCACTGCCCGCTTCAGCGCCACGGCCGCCCGTCGCGCCGCATGGCGGCACCAAGTCTCTCGGGACGCACCAATCCGCCTCGCCGAACAAGAAGGGCAATCCGGTACACGGTATGTCAAAATAAGGCGCGCATGGGCGCGCACGTCGGCATGGGCCGGCGCAGAAGATTAGGAGGCTGACATGGGTCAGAACCGGCAAGCCAAATATAGACCCGGCTTTGATAAAAGTTCGCATGGGCACGTTCGATCTTCGCAGGCTATCATCGGAGTTGACGCCCGCGGTCGGCCAGTAATTCAGAAGCGTCCCGGCGCCCCCACCAAGTACACCCCCGAACTATGTCAACGTATTCTAACCGCTATTGAGCGATGGGCAAACGTGACGCATGCGTGCGCCATGAACGGCATCATATATCCGACGTTTCGGCATTGGCTCCTAAAAAGTAGGAACGGTCGGGTCGGCGACGGATTCGATGTAGAGTTCGATGGCCGCGTTGATAGGCTCCACGTTCATTATGACGATTGCCTGGACGCGTCAGTGCAGCGAATCGAAGAAAATCTCATGGATCGTGCAATCGGCTGGAAAGAGGTCCTGACGGATAAGGGCCGTGTGCAATACCAGTTCGATGAAGACTTGCTTAGTCTCGGGTTCACGGGATACGAGGCGTATCTCCGCGATGAAAACGGCAAACCTATTCCCGAGACTGTGGACAAGCAGGACCCCGAGGTCATGCTCATGGTTTTGAAACATTTCCGTCCTGAGCGCTGGACGACGAAGATCGATATGGATGTGACGCACAAGGGCGGCGTCCTTGTAGTCGGTGTGAAGGCAACATCCGAAGAACTGACTGACCTCGCCAAGAAGGCGCGTGACAACCCGGTTGAGATCGAGTTTCGTGAAGACGGGGAGGACGTGTGATGCACACCATCCACGCCTTTCGCAAAGTCGGGAATGAATACATCCCGCTGGTCTATGACGATCATGGCAAGGAAATCGAAGCTGTGTGGGCGCCGCAGCCCGGTTCGCAAGAGCTATTTCTCAAGGCGTCTGAAATCGAGGTTCTGTACGAAGGAACACGCGGTCCCGGCAAGACCGACGCTCTGATTATGGATTTTTGTCAGGACGTGGGCAAGGGCTGGGGCGCGGAATGGAAGGGCGTGCTGTTTCGGCAAACGCATCCACAGTTGAGAGACGTGATCGAGAAATCAAAAAAGTGGATCAAACGTATCTGGCCCGGCGCTTTCTACAACGAGATCAAATTCTTCTGGGAGTGGGAATCGGGCGAACGCTTGTATTTTTCACATTTCAACGTTCCGTCGCAGTATTCCGACTATCACGGCCATGCGTACCCGTGGATCGGCTGGGAGGAATTGACAACGTGGCCGAACCCAGACTGCTTCAAAGTCATGTTCGCATGCTCGCGCTCGACGATAGCAAAGATGCCGAGAAAAGTCCGGGCGACAACGAATCCCTACGGAGTCGGGCATAATTGGGTAAAGTCACGCTACCGACTGCCTGTGCCGCCGGGCGATATCGTTGGGCCGGTCATTGCTGATAGCATTGACGATCAAGGAAACCCGGAGCCGCCGCGCCGCGCAGTTCACGGCTACCTCGACGAAAATAAAATTCTTGCGCATACGGACCCCGGCTACAAAAGTCGGATTCGGGCTGCGGCTCGAAACGAGAGCGAGCTTCGGGCGTGGCTCGACGGATCGTGGGATATCGTCGCAGGCGGCATGTTCGACGATATTTGGTATGAATACAGGCACGCAATCGTGGTGCAGCCTTTCGAGGTTCCGCCGGGATGGAAGATCACGCGGGCGTACGATCACGGGTCTTCGAAGCCGTTTAGCGTCGGCTGGTATGCTGAGAGCGACGGCACTGATTTGGCATTCCCGGATGGTACTGTGCGCGCCACACTCCGCGGCGATATCTTTCGGATCAAAGAGTGGTACGGCTGGCGCGGGCAACCGAACGAAGGCTCACGCATGTTGGTCCCCGATATCGCCAAGGGTATCGTCGAGCGGGAAATCAAGTGGGAATGGCGGGCGCCTGATGGTTCATCCAATCGTGTCAAGCGTGGCCCCGCCGACAGTTCGATCTTCGACGATTCGAACGGCATCAGCATCGCCGAAGATTTCGAGAAGCCGATCATGTTCAACGGCGTGAAGCACAAGGGCATCGTGTGGGAGAAAGCCGACAAGGGACACGGGTCGCGCGAACAAGGATGGGAGCAAATCCGAAAGAGGCTCAAGGCCACGAAGCGTCCGCCGGGCGGCTATCGCGAGGTTCCTGGCCTATTCATTACGAAGGATTGCGTCCATTGGCTTCGCACGGTTCCTACTCTGCCGCGTGATGAAAAGAAGATCGATGATGTTAATGATGAAGCCGAGGATCACACTGGCGACGAAACCCGATATCGATTGCGTTTTGAAAGTCGCACCGTGACAAGTAGGAGGGCATAATGGCTGCGTTGTTAGGTTCTGTAGCTCTTACGGGCGCGGAAAAGAGTGCTCGATATGATGTTAAGCATCGTATCGAACGCGCCGAAGACGGCACCGCCGAAGAACATGAAGCGATTGCCGCATGGATGAAAGGGTACTCTCATGGCTCTCGATGATCGTCATCCTGAATATGTGCAAAGACTCGGAGAGTGGATACAATGCCGAGATTGCTACGCTGGGGAGCGAGCAATCAAGCGTAAGCGCTTAGATTATCTTCCTCCAAGTGAGGCGATGGTGCAAGACGGAATGACTACACCAACATCCCCAGGCTGGAAAGACTATGAAGCATATCTGACCAGAGCTTACTTTCATGACGTTATGCGAGATGCTGTGAAAGCAATGGTTGGAATTATGCATATGAAACCCGCCGTCATCAAACTGCCGCCGAAGCTTGCCCCAATGGTGGACAAGGCTACGATCCAAGGCGAGGGCCTGCAAATGCTCATGCGCCGAATCAATGAGGCGCAGCTTGTGTTCGGCCGCTGCGGCTTGCTTGTTGATGCGCCAACCGGAGTGGACCCCTACAAGGCGCTTCCCTACATCGCGTTTTACGAACCCGAGCGCATCATCAATTGGGATGCCGGCCGACGCGACGAAGGCCGCAATTTGCTTGAACTTGTCGTGCTCGACGAAAGTGGGTTTCAGCGCGAGGGCTTCACATGGGTCAACGAGCGCAAACATCGCGTCCTGACGCGCGGCATTCCTGGTTCTCTCGAAAGTGGATGGACCCGCCCAGAACCTACCGACAAGTTCGCATTGTGCGTCAAAGTCAACGATATGTCGATGCCGATTCCCGACGATTTCATCGTGCCATCGATAGGCGGCCGGCCGATGGATGAAATCCCATTCGTCTTCATCGGCGCGACCGATCTTGTGCCTGAGCCGGACCTGCCGCCCTTGCTTGGACTCAGCAATCTCGCGCTTGCGATCTACCGCGGCGAAGCCGATTATCGGCAGACGCTTTTCATGCAAGGACAGAGCACTCTCGTTATCATCGGCGGCGCCGCCGACGATGACGACAAGCAGCTTCGCGTCGGCGCGAAGGGCCTCATTTCCCTCCGCATCGGGGGCGACGCCAAATACATCGGCGTCCCTGCCGCTGGCCTCGGTGAAATGCGGACCTCGCTCAAGACTGATCAAGAGAACGCAGCTATGATGGGCGTTGCATTCATGGACGTGGGCAACGCTCGTGGCGAGTCAGGCGAGGCGCTGCGTATCCGCGTCGCTGCACGCACGACAACGATTTCCGCCATCGCTCAAGCGGCTGGCGCCGGTTTGGAGCAAGTTCTCAAGCTGTGCGCCATATGGGTCGGCGAAGACCCGGACACCGTGAGCGTGACGCCGCAGACCGATTTCGCGGACCAGAACGTCGCGGGTGCGAGCCTGTTGGCCTTCATGCAAGCGAAGCAACTCGGCTTGCCGCTCAGTCTCAAGAGCTTGCATCGCATGATGCATCTCAACGACATGACTGAGATGGATTTCGACACCGAGAACCAACAGATCGAAGAAGAAGCCGAGAGCTTGATCGGCACAATGGTTCACGGCGCCGCGTTCGGCGTGACCGACGAAACCTTCCTCGATACCCAACAGGGAAGCGGAGCGGACCCGGTAGACCCCGAAGATGCTGCCGCGACCATTCCGCCTATCCCGCCGAATCAAAACGTTCCGATCAAGCCGCACACACGCGGCTCGCCCGTTCCGCTCAAACGCAAGGTAGGCAAGAAGGGCGCGTCCAATGGTAAATGAGCGAGCGCGTCGGGTCTCGGTTTGGAATGCAGTCATCGCCATCATTGACCAAACCGAGCTTGAAATGCGCGATATCATAGAGCGAGAGTTCGTCAACACCGCGGGCCTGGACGGGCTTCGGCTCGGCGAGGCCATGACGGCAGCGAACCGCGCCATGAAGCAAATCACGCCGTTGCGCGTTCGGGCAATCAAGCGCGCGTTCCGATTGATCCGTGACAAGGGCATGGCATGACCTTCGACCCGAACGAAGCACGTGACTATCACGGCCGCTGGACGGCTGGGAGCGGGAGCGTGGCGGAAGCACAGGCGCAGGCCATGAAGATTGCCGGCGGGCGCCAGCCGCTCGCCGGACTGCTGCAGAAGCCTATCAAGCTCGGCGACGAATGGTATGTGCCCGGCCCGAACGCGCGTATCGCCGACGCGGCTGAAGCGTACATGAAGGCCGCGGGCCTGCCGTATGATCCGCCAAAGACTTACCAGAAGGTTGACTCCGAGCGCGCCACGAAGATCGCGCAAGCCTTTGAAGACATGAAGCATGATCCGAACGACCCGGCCGTCAAGGCATCTTATGAAGCGATGGCGCGTGAAACCCTCGCCCAATGGCAGGCGCTCAAGGCGACTGGCCTTCAAGTCGAGTGGATCAAGCCCGGCCAGCCGGACCCCTATGCAGACAGTCCACGTCGCGCCGCGATGGATATGAGTCTGCATAATCATTGGTGGGGCTTTCCGACCGACATGGGCTTTGGCACTGGACCCGAAGCCGAGAAGGCCATGAAGGATAACCCGTTACTCGCGCCGACCAATGAGGTTGTAGGTGGGCGCCACTTGGTCGTCAACGATGTGTTCCGAATCGTGCATGACCAGTTCGGGCATTTCAAAGAGGGCAATGGCTTCCGGGCGGACGGCGAGGAAAACGCGTGGCGCTCGCACGTGGCGATGTATTCGCCGCTTGCCCGCGGCGCGATGACCTCCGAAACTCGGGGGCAAAATTCGTGGGTAAATTTTGGGCCGTATGGGGCGGCGAACAAGCACGCGAGCGCGGCCGATACTCACTACGCCGATCAAAAGGTCGGTCTCATGCCGGAATGGACCCGGACTGAGGGTGCGAAATGAATGATGTGACAACCGAACCGCGTGACGAACACGGTCGCTGGACCTCTGGCAGCGGGAGTACCAAGCCGAGCGACAAGCTTTGGGCGACGCTTCACGGCGATCCTAATGGGCCGTTCGTGAGTCTCGCAGACCCGGAGAGTAACGCCGCGCATGCGAGAGCCATTTCTGACATTGCCGGGAGTGTCGCCAAAGAGCTTGGGTTCAATCCATCTAAGATCAACATCACGGATGGCGAGCATAAGTTCACAGTCAACGGGAAAGACATGACGGCGGCGGGCCTCGCGCATCGGGAAACAGGATTGATAACGCTCTACACGAAGCAGCTTACCGAGTCCTTCACTCCTGGCGCCACGGCGCACGAAATCATGCATCAAAAATGGAACGCATACCTCGAAGATTATCGAGCGGAGGCGGCCAAAGTCATGACGGACCCGGATGGTGCAAACTCACCGTACCGCGGGCCAGATGCCTTCATGAAGGCTGACGGAACCCTTGGCGAAAAGTACGCCGCTCGGTATCCGATCTATCAAGAATACACGAAGCTCATGATGAATTCGGAGAAGATGCGCGCCGAGGATGGGGTATCCGATTACAGCCGGGAATATTGGAATGCCGTCAACAGCGGCGAAGCTAACCGTGTCAAGGGCACGTACATCAACTCGCAAGGCAATGTGCAAGAATACACGACAAGCCGCATCACTCTCGACCAGTGCTACCATGAGACGCTCGCAGAGATGGCGAGGCTCGACTATGAGAATAAGAAGGCCAAGGAAAAGGGCAGCGCGATCTTCAATCCAGTTGCCCCGCCGGCCCGGCTGAAAAGCGGCAAGGCTTCGACGGCTCGGAGGTCGAAGGATTGGGAGGCTTTGTACGAAGCGATCAACCGCAACTGGGATAAGCGGAGCAAAGCATGATCGAGCGACAGACCATCAACGGTCGCCCCGCGACCGTCGCCTACATGACAGCCGATTTCGTGCCGGCCGACAAAGACACCGCGCCGTATGCGAAAGTGCTGTTCGATGACGGTGAGATGCTATTGCTCGCGAGCGGGAACGCTGATGACGGCGCCGAGGAAGCCGCCGCGTGGAATCGGCACCGCATGCAACAACAGAAGCCATATGGGCAGCCGCCGCGAAAAACCTTGCTGGGGTACAGCCTTGCGAGATGGGCAGCTTTTTTCGCCAAGACCGACATAGCCCGGATTGACAACGCGATCAAAACAGGACTTATCGCTGGCCTAGACAACACTGAAATCGCCCGCCGCGTCATTGGCAGTATCGGACTACGCGGTATTGATGGCGTAACGGAGGTTACTAGGCGCCGCATAGCTGAATTAGGGCGTCTTGCTCTCAAAGAACGTAAAGGACGTGGAGTGCCTTATGTCACTAAATGATCTAGCCGCTAGACGAAATTATAACCGGGCATATCGAGCAGTCCATCGTGAGCAAATCAATGCTCAGGGCCGGTCGCATCGCGCGGCTAATCGTGAGCAAATAAATGCTCGGGCACGAATCAACTTAAAAGAGATGGGACCTTAGCAGAGTTTCAAGCTATCGTTCGCTACATCACCCGGCAGCAAATTGCCCACATCGGCCGAATTGCCCTCAAGTCTCGGAGAAAATCATGAGCGGGAACCAAATTGGCTTATTGGTAAGCGTTGCAGTTGTCATTGGCATCCTTGCGTTCTCGCATGACGGCTTGCGACCCGCATCGGCGCCTGTCGAGCTTCCCGAAATCGTGGTTGATCCCGAGGTCACTCCGCTGCCTACGCCAGCGCCCATGCCCGAAGCGGTCTCGCCCGAGAGTGTTGTCGGGCCCCTGCCCGTACCGGCACCCGGCGCACCGAAAAAGATAGGTCCGAAAGTCGTCCCGGTCGTGCCGCCGGTCTACCACAAAGTCCTGCCCGGCGGGAAGATCGGGCCGAAGATTGATTGTGCGCGAGTCCCAGCGGTTGCGTGGCTTTATCCGCAGGCCGCTGTCGAGCAATATGCGCGTTCCTACGGGCTGACGGAATCACAGATTCGGCAACTACGCGTTTGCCTGAATTGAAAGGCGGCATGGGCCGCGCTCGGTAGCATGTGCTCCCGAGAAACTGACGGAGAGTACAATGCCTAAGCTCAAGACCATCTATGAGAAAGAGGAAGACGTTCCCGAAGGTTTCGGCGAGTTGTACGTCGAGCGCAACGGGAAATGGGAGTTGACCGGAGTCGAAGGCGTGAAGACGCAGGCTGATATCGACCGGGTGAATGAAGCCCTCCGCAAGGAAAAGGCCGACCACAAAGCGCTCAAGGAAAAACACGTCAAAGTAGCTGATCTTGACCCCGAAAAGGTCGCTGAACAGGCTGCCGAACTTGAAGCTGCGCAAGCACAGCTTGCCGCATTCACGAAGGATGGCAATCTTGACGAAACGAAACTTGAGCCGATCATTGAGGCGCGAATCAAGCGCGCCCTCGGGCCGATCGAGCGCGACAAGGCCGCGCTTGAACGCAAGCTCGCCGATGAAGCCAAGGCTAAGGAACTGGCACTCGGCGAGGTCGTGTCCCTGAAAACTAGCATCACGCAGCGCACGATCGAGAACGCGCTTCGCGATGCCGCAACCGCCGGCAAGGTCCTGATCACCGCGGTTGACGATGCCGTATCCATCGGTTCCCGGTATTTCGAGACAACCGAAGACGGCCGCGTGTTGACTCGTGACAACATGGGAATCACGCCGGGCTTGAAACCGACCGAGTGGCTCAAGGACATGCAAGAGCACAAGCCGCATTGGTGGCCTGCTTCTCAGGGCGGTGGTTCGCGCGGCGGTTCTGGCGGCACTGGCGGCCGGGCCGACAATCCGTGGATGCCTGAGAATTGGAACGTCACCAAGCAGGGCGCCTATATCCAGCAACACGGCATTGAGAAAGCCGCGCAAGCGGCTGCGACCGCTGGCAGTAAGGTTGGCGCCACTAAGCCGAAAGCTGCGTAAACCGCCTAAGGACCTTCGCGTGCCCTTAAAAGTACGCGAAGGTTGTCATTCAGGGATGTAAGTGATGATTAACCCGTGGGCGGCCGATACTTGGAATCTCACCAAACAAGGCAGCATTGTCAGCAATTTCGGTTTTGCTGCGGCTGAGAAAATGGCGAGAGAGGCGGGCACGACAGTCGGCGGCTTGAAGCCTAAGATCGCGCCCGCAAAGCTCACGGTTCTAATTCAGCGGAGATTTTTGGGCGCAAGTGGGGGCAGCGGGACCGGAGCGACTGGCGCAACGGGCGCAACGGGCGCCACGGGGGCAAGTACAAATTGGCTTGAGGGACACGGGGTTCCTAGTGATTCGATCGGAAATAATGGTGATTTGTATCTTGACCTCGACACGGGAAACGTCTACCAGAAGGCAGGTGGAACGTGGTTCTGAGGTCCTCATGCGCTTTCATGTGTTGGCTATTCCCCATACGATTTCGATGCCTGAATATTCTTCTTGCGCCTTCACGTCGAAGGTCGTGAAGCTATGCAAGATGCTCATGCGTCGGGGCCATACCGTCATCCACTATGGGCATCAGGACTCGCAAGTGGAGGCGACGCAGCACGTCACGGTCACGGGGCGGTACGACCTAGACAAGAGCTACAAAAACCACGATTGGCGCAAGCTCGGCTGGCCCAAGTACAACGAGAAAGAGGATTGGGTCTATCAGGTGTTCTATAAGAACGCCATAGAGGCTCTCGCGGGCCATAAACAGCCCGGCGATTTCCTGCTTTGCCAGTTCGGCTTCATGCACAAGCCGGTCGCCGATGCGCACAAGGACCTGATCATTGTAGAGCCGGGCATCGGGTACCCGGACGGGGGCTTCGCGCCCTACCGCGTGTTCGAGAGCTACTCGATCCAATCAGCCTACCAAGGCAAGAACGCGATCGGGTGGGCCAAGAACAATTTCTGGTACGACACGGTTATCCCCAACTATTTTGACCTCGACGAATTTGACTTTAGCCCATGTGTCAAGCGAGACTATTTCCTGTTCTGTGGCCGTGTTAATTCCGGTAAAGGCATCCACATTGCGGAGCAAATCTCCGCAGCGACGAATGTGCCACTAATCGTGGCAGGTGCCGGGGATTTCAAGCTCAAGCCGACTACGCAGAGGGTCGGGGTCGTCGGTCCTGTCGAGCGTGCTTCACTCATGTCCGGTGCACGGGCTCTGCTTTGCCCCTCGACTTTTATGGAGCCGTTCTGTGGCGTGCAAGTCGAAGCCTACCTGTCGGGCGTCCCCGTAATATCGTCCGATTGGGGCGCGTTCGCTGAATACAACATCCATGGTGTCACCGGCTTTCGATGCAAGACGTTTGAACAATTCGTGTGGGCTGCGAATCACGTCGGCGAGCTAAATCCGCAGGACTGCCGCGATCATGGCGTCGCGTTCTCCCTGGAACGAATCGGACCCATGTACGAAGAATTTTTTGAGAACATCGCTCGCGGCGGCTGGTATGCCGAGAACCCCGATAGAAAAGACTTGACGCGCACAGTTTTTCGGCCGTAAGATAATCGTAGCGGAGAAGGCCGGTTTGAGTCCGGCCCGGCAATTCGGGCCGGGTAGTGTCAGTGGCGCACGCCCCGCACTTTTTCGCCCTATGGAGGCACCCATGCGCAAGTACACAATTATGCTACTCGCGGCTGCGACATTCTCATGGATACCAAGCAGTGTTCAGGCGGCTGGGTGCGACGGCAGCCCGACGTTCACAGTGCAGCGGGAAGCGATAGAGGCGGCGAATCCAGGCTATCAGCACATCGAGTTGACCGCCGAACAGCGTGCCGTTTTTCTCAAAGCGATGGCCGAATATGCTGGGCACAATCTCAATTTCGCTCACGTGTGGGTCGGTGTGAACGTCAATCCGAGCGAGGTTGCCATCGCATTCGTTGAGGAAAATGATTGCGTCAATGGGGCGGCGCTCATGCCATTGGACATATTCGAACAGATGCTCGGGTACGACTCCGGACCGGAGAAACGGAGTCTCTAAAGCCATGGTAGGCAGCGCTTGATGTAACCATGTTGCATCATCGGCCCACCCTTGACCAGTGTTGCAAGTAGCGTGGCACCATCCAAGAAATTGTCCTGTATCGTGACAGTGGTCCATATGTAGGGCGGCTGGGTCCGCATAAAAGCCCGGTTGCGTTACAGCTTGCTGCATGATACCTCTATCCAATAATTGACGTGATCCCTCTGTCTTGAGCGGCCCATGCGGGGCGACTCGGCGAGGCTTTCCCGACAATATTCCGCGACCCCCATGGGGGAGGTTGACGGTCCCTGACCAGTCAGCAACCCAAGGGGCTTTGTCATGACAAACGTTTCGACGCAAATCGCGGATGTGATCGTCCCCGCAATTTTCACTCCCTACACACAGCAATTGACGATGGAGAAGACCGCCATCGTTCAGTCCGGAATCGCGGCTCGGGATGACTTTCTCGACAACCTGCTTGCCGGCGGCGGTCTGACGTTCACCGTTCCGTCCTGGCAGGATATCGGGGACCCCGCCGAGAACATTTCGAGCGATGACCCGAACACCAATTCTCAGCCGAACATCACGCAAACCTCCGCCGAGGTCGCGGTCCGGCTGTCCCGCAACAGTTCGTGGAGCACCATGCGGCTCGCAACAGCCCTGGCCGGCGCCGACCCGATGCAGAGCATCGCCTCGCGCGTTTCCGACTATTGGGTCCGTCGTCTTCAGCGCGCGTTTGTCGCCGTCGCTCAGGGCGTGTTCACGACCAACGCCGCGGCCAACGCGGGCGCGACTCCGGGCCTGGGCCTCACCGCTCAGTACGGCACGCAGAATGACCTGACGAACGACATTTCGGCCGGCGGGTACTCCAGCGGCGTCACCGACTTTTCCGCCTCCGCGTTTATCGACGCATGCACTCTGTTGGGCGATGCGGCCGAAGACGTGACTGCCGTCTTCATGCACTCGATCGTGTATGCGAAGGCGCAGAAGAACAACCTCATTGACTTTATTCCGGACGCTGAAGGCCACATCAACATCCCGACTTTCTTGGGTCGGCGCGTGATCGTTGACGACGGCATGCCGAATCCGTCCGGCGACAACAGCAACGGCGCTGCCACCGCCTCGGGTGTCTATCACACTTGGCTTGTTGGCCCCGCCAGCTTCCGACTTGGTGTCGGCACCCCCGTCGTCCCGACCGAGGTCTTCCGTTACCCGGATCGAGGCAACGGCGCCGGCTCCGATATCCTGTACAACCGCGTCGAATGGTGCATCCATCCGGTCGGCCATGCGTACAGCGGTTCGACCGCAAGTAAGGGCGGACCGTCCAACAACACTCTCTCGGCAAACGGCGCCTTCGTGCGTGTGTTCCCCGAGCGCAAGCAGATCAAGCTCGCTCGCCTGATCACCGCCGAAAGCATCGCGACTCCGGGTCCGTATCGCGCTGATCCGTTCGTGAGCGGCGGCAACGCGGAGGTCTGAGGTTTGAATTCTGCCCCGGAAGCGTAATTAGACTACGCTTCCGGCCACTTTTTCAAACCGGGAGTTCCCAACATGACCGACGCCAACGCGACTCCCCGTCTCTATCGTCGCCATCAGCGTCATGCGAGTCTTGCTCGTATGCGCTACAGCGATCAAGCGGATGCGTTCCTGGACAAGCAGGCGACGCGCCTTGGACTGACCGAAGCGCAAGTGTTCGCCGACTTGAAAAAGAACACTGCACAACGAATCAAGGACGCGCCCAATTCGGGCGCCCTGAGTTAAAGCTTGGCGTCCCGGTCCCGCGGGGGACCGTACGGGCCGGGACGCCGACCGCTGGCACGGGTGCTTAGTCGCCCACCGCCCGCACAGGCGGGGTCGCCGGGGGCGCTTCGGCGGCCTTGGGCGGCCCCGCCGCATTTTTACTCAAGCCCCCTGAGAGGATACTATGAACGACGCACAACGAGAGAAGATTCGAGCCGCACTAGCGCAGCTTGACAACGATGACAATGCGCACTGGACCGATGATGGCCTTCCGCGCACCGGCACCGTCCAGAAGCTCGCCAATGATACCACGATCAAGCGGTCGGATATCCATGAGGCGTACCCCGGCTTTGCGCGCAAGGTCGGCGATGCGATGGGCGACCCGCCCGAAAGTGTCACCGGAGCCGAGGTTCCCAGTGCCAAGCCGGTGACCGAAGGCGCGGGCGAGTTGATGACCGAAGCCGAGGTTCACGCGATTCTCACGCAGAACATCGTCGCAGCTACCGAAGCCGTCAAGGCGGCTCAGCGCAAGATTTTCGAAGGCCACGCCGACGAAAAGAAGGCACTTGCCGCCCTCACCGCGGCCCGGCAGGACCTCGCGCAAAAATTCCCGCCGATGACCCCGATGGAAAATATCAAGCAGTTCCTCGCCACCGAAAACGCGCGCCGCGCCGCGGCAGCCGGGGTGCCGGGCCACTACCAGCCGGCACAGGTCGATATGGCGGCAGCGCGGGGTAACTCCCGCGGATGGAAGCGGCCGGTACGCCCCGCGATGGGTGTTGATGGCAAGCTAGTCATGCCCGAGAAGCGCGAGACCCGATCGTTCCCGTCGCAGGGCGTGGGGGCTGTACCGCAGAGGTAATCCACCGTGGCTTTCACCGCCCGCACTCAGGCCGGCCTCTATTACCGGCGAAAAAACAACCGCTCGCGAGCCTTAGTGGGAAACCTCACTAAATGGCGCACGGGTCTTGTCGTTACGGCTGGTCACTATGTACAAAGCTTCGGTCAGGCTTACGTCGCATTGACTAGCGCCACGGCTGGCTCGACTCCGCCGTCAGGAACCGGCCGGATATCAGATGGCGCTGTCACTTGGCAATTCGTTGACACTCAAGCCATTCTCGTCCCTCCGGTGACCTAAATGACCGCCCCGGCCCCGACTGTCAGCATTGTCAATCTCGCTGTTTTGAACAATGCGTGGTTTCTCCAGTCATTTCGATTCGGAACGACTGGCGACTTGTCGTGGAGTTTTGCACATCAGGAATTCTTGTGCGACTGGAAGCTCGATCCTACCTCGGCGCTGCCTGACCTTGCACTATCATCTGTGGCCGTCCCGGCCACGATTGTCGTGGATGATCCGATTGCTCGTATTCTTCATTTCGAGGTCAATGATGAGGTTTTCGATTCGATGACGGCGGCGCCCGATCCAGGCATTCCCTACAATTACGATTTGCTCATGGTCGATTTGACGACTGGTGTTCGCATCGCGCTCATGCGCGGCCTGATTTATCTAGTTCAAGGGATAACCATAGAGGACAGCTAAGCGAATGGAAATTACAACTGTTCAAGTTCCGGTCCCGTCGAGCGCACCGATAGTTGTAGCCGGCGGCGCGGTGTCGCCGACGTTGCCGCCGGTCATAGGCGCGTTGCCTGTTCCAGTCCTCGCGATGGGGCCGGCCGGATCGCCGGGCGCATCTGGAGCATCGGGCACAACATGGTATGAAGGTTCGGGAGTGCCAAACAACACGTTCGGAATAAATGGTGATTTTTATCTCGATACATCAACCGGGAATATCTACCAAAAAGCCGTAGGAACTTGGTTCTAAAATGCCCCTAATTTGTAATCTACCGTGAATATCTACTGAAAAGCCGTAGAAAGTTGGTTCTAAATGCCTCTGATTGGCAATATACGCGGCGCAAGTGGCGCAAGCGGTGCAGTCGGCGCTGACGGCGAAGACGGAGAGGACGGCCAACCCGGACCGGCGGGAGGCGGCGCTACGGGTGCATCCGGCGCCAGCGGCGCGACCGGCGCCAGCGGCGCGACCGGCGCCAGCGGCGCGACCGGCGCCAGCGGCGCCAGCGGCGCGACCGGCGCGACGGGCGTGGCTGGTACGGCCGGGGCGAGTGGCATTCCGGGACTCGACGGGCAAGACGGAGAGGACGGGTTGCAAGGTGGCACGGGTGGCGTCGGCGCTACGGGTGCATCCGGCGCCAGCGGCGCGACCGGCGCCAGCGGCGCGACCGGCGCCAGCGGCGCGACCGGCGCGACGGGACCAACGTCCTCGTTTATTCTTGCGATGTGTTGTGATCTTGCGAAACTTTGTCCAGGAGGTATATAATGTCTACAACTCCGAATTCTGTAGTTTCTGTTCAAACCCCAAATCACGGATTAATCCAAATTGCGAATGCGGATGCGCAAGCGCAAAAAACGGTTTATACTGGAGGTTCAAACGGCAGCAAAATTACGAGTTTAGTTCTTCAATCAACTGATACATCGGCTCGGGATGTTCAGATATCCATTACAAAATCGGGCACGTCTTACCCGCTCGGAACTGTTACTGTTCCGATTGGTGCTGGTAATTCTGGTACTGTGCCAAGTGTTAATGCGTTGAATAGTTCTCAAATTCCCGGACTTCCTCTTGATAGCGATAATAACCCATATATTTTTCTAGCTGGCTCTTCTGAAACTTTGACGATTTCAGCACTGACAACTGTCACATCAACTAAATTGATTACTGCAAACGCCTTTGCAGGAGATTTCTAAAATGTTTACTATGCCGGGTGGGAAGGTTGTATCTAGACCGCGACTTGGCGTGGTAAAAACCTATGCCGCATCCGTAGACCCGGGAACTGCGAACGACAATACGCAGGGCTATTCGCCCGGATCGATCGGAGTTAATACTGGAACAGGGCGCGCTTTTATTTGTCGAAGTGCTGCTACAGCCTCGGCTAAATGGGGTGCGCTTGATTCAACGAATTTTGATACTTACGCGGCGAACAATTGGTATCCATCCTTTTTTGCTCCACTACCCGTTAACGGGTCAACGCTAGCTACCGGTACATCAAGTTTTTCTCCGTTCCTTGTTAAGGAGCGATCAACTTGGGGGTCGCTTGGAATCCATATTGGCACTCTAAAAGCGTCGGGTAATCTTCAACTTGCTCTATATAACGATTCAGCAAGTCAGCCAAGTACTCTTGTCGATAATACCGCGAGTATTACAACTGGTGCGACTGGATTTGTTTCGGCATCGTTTTCCGGCGGAAATCATACATTAGAACCGGGTCTTTATTGGTTTGGTCTCGCTTATGATGCGACTGCCAGCAGTTCAGCGATTTGTGATTCATGGCCAAATATTGCATCATCATTTGTTGCAGGGTTACTTGGTTCTGCCACAGGAGATACGGTTGCAGGGTTTACTCAATTGCCTACCGGCTGGACTTTTGGTCAGACGTTCGGTACTTGGGCTACTGTCTCTAGTGCGACGGCGACTACTGTCAAGAACACCCCATTTGGCGTCATGCAAAATGTGAGTAGTCCTTAAAATGTTTACGCTTCCCGCCGGAAAAATTATACCTAAACAACAACTTGGTGTATTGAACACCTATGCCGCATCCGTAGACCCGGGAACTGCGAACGACAATACCCAGGGCTATTCGCCCGGATCGATCGGAGTTAATACTGGAACAGGGTGTGCTTTTATTTGTCGAAGTGCTGCAACAGCCGCCGCTAAATGGGAAGCAATTGGTGCGAATAATTTTGATACCTATCAAGTGAATAATTGGTATCCATCACTATTTGCACCATTACCTACCAGCGGGACAACGCTAGCCACCGGTACATCGAGTTTTGCACCATTTATCATAAAGGAGCGATCAACTTGGGGGTCGCTTGGAATCCATATTGGCACTCTAAAAGCGTCGGGTAATCTTCAACTTGCTCTATATAACGATTCAGCAAGTCAGCCAAGTACTCTTGTCGATAATACCGCGAGTATTACAACTGGTGCGACTGGATTTGTTTCAGCGGCTTTTTCTAATGGAAATCATCAACTAGAACCAGGTCTTTATTGGTTTGGTCTCGCTTATGATGCGACTGCCGGCGGTTCAGCCATTTGTAATTCATGGCCAAATGCTACATCGACAATTATTCCAGGATTACTTGGTTCGGCCACTGGAGATACGGTTGCGCATTCTTCTGCTCTACCTACGGGTTGGACCTTTAACCAGACGTTCGGTACTTGGGGTACTGTCTCTAGTCCGACGGCAATTACTACCAAGAATGTGCCATTTGGCGTCCTTCAAAATGTGAGTGTCCCATGAGTATCAATTATAGACATGACGGTACGATTCTTTTCATCTCCGACGCGGATTCAACTGTTACACAGATTGAACCGGCAGGAAAAACGCCAGCGCAGATTTTGGCGGACTATACCACCTTCCAGAATAGTTGGCCTCTTGCGTGGTGGAAAACCTATTGGCAGTTACAGCTTGATACGCTTTTAGATAATAATTTTGATTTGAAAGCGTTTATACGCGCAGGTAATTCTACTAGTGTGACAGGAACCCAAGTTGGAAATTTTTTGGCGACGATAACTGATAATTATCGCTCGTTGCGTGCGTCCATTGCAGCGGCGGCGAGTGTAGCCGCAGTGCAAGCAATTAATATCAACAATGGGTGGCCCTCTAATCCGTGAAAGAAGAAACCTAAATGACTCAAACCACAATTTTCTGCGTTCAAGACCGCAGTGGGACCTCGGCTCAACTCGTAATGGCTTCGGCGATGCCTCACCCCATCGCCGTCGGCGACACGGGCGTCTATGCTGGTACGGATTCCGTTGATGACATTGGACAAGGCGTTACCGACACTCCGGTATCGCTCGCATTCACGGTTGGGCAGATTCTAGACCCGCTTAACTTTGGCATATACACCAAGGCCGCGTTAGCCTCGGGATGGCCACCGTCCGGCGTCGTAACGTGGAAGACTGGAGCTAACACGACCTCACCAAACACATCGTCCATTATTCAGATGGTCCCAGCGAATGCGTATATAACTGTGGCGTTTCTCAAGGAATACCATGCGAGCCGAGGTAATGCTCTCGGGTTCCCGCTCACATCGGCTGCGCAAGCGGCCATCGTTCAATCGAGTGATTATATAGACCAGCGTTACCGGTTCAAGGGCATTAAGCTACTTCAATTTCTTACAAACCCAACGCTCGATCCTATGTTGCCATTTATAGACCCGTGGCTTTCACCTTTCGGGTTTGCGCAGATGAATTTTTTCACTCCGAGCACTACGCAGCAACACACAGAATGGCCGCGACAGGGCGTCGTCGATTGGAGTGGAGATTCGGTCTATGACGTGCCCAAGGCTGTCAAGTTCGCATGCGCCGAGCTTGCCTTTCGAGTCCTCGCCGGCACCATCTTGATGCCGGATTATGATCCAAACGTCTCATCTGGGGGCGGAGTCATTCAAACTCGGACAGAAGATGTGGGGCCGATTCGAACAACTTACACGTATGATACCAAATTCGGTCTTGGCTTCTTCCCGGACTTTCCGCAAGTTACCCGGATGCTGTCCAGCGCGGGCCTTTTGGTCGCGGCCGGCGGCCGGACAATTATCCGCTGACCCGGATAAAAGGCCGGTTGCGCCATTAACCATATGGGGCTAGACATGGCAGGATTCAACTACCTGGGTACACGGGCGACAGCGGACAAGTTGATCAAACGGTTCGGTATGAAGGCAGCCCTTCGCCGAGCCGGCGACACCCCAACGGATCGTGAGTGCTGGGTATGCATCTATGACTACATGCCGAGCGACAAAGCGACGGCGCTAGCGAACCCGACCGACCGCAAAGTCATCATGTCGGTAGGACTAGGCGCGGTGCTCAATGAGCCGCCCGACAACGAGAAGGACCAGCTTGTGACGTTTATCCAGCCGGCAGGCACGGTTCAAAACGAGGTTCTGCCGTTCACATGCCCTCCGAAGCCGTTCGCCCCAGCGGGGGTTAATGTGCTTTGGGAGTTCACCGTTCGGCGTTAAGATAGGAGACCGCGCGCATCAGAGATTCGGCGTCATCGCCAAGCAGCCCCAAACCGGCATTGCAGTTGCGACAAAGCCATCCTCGAAACCGTCCGGTAACATGGTCATGATCTATGCAAAGCACCGCCCTCTTGTGGCAAAGCTCGCAACAGCCATCTTCGGGCGGGGAGCGAAGCGTGCTTTCATCGAGCAATGCATGCCCTTCATTAAGGGCACGCCTCTGAATTGCGGCCACTCGTATCTTGACTCGGTTTATGGTCTGGTACGTATGATTTTTGGCGCGACCACGGGGCGTCTTCCCGTAGTCGCTTTGGCTCTTTCGAATGCGGTCGGGATGGCGCGCTTTGTATCGAGTATGCCGTTCGGACATGCTGCATTCTACATGGTCGGCTTGGGGCGGTCAAGCCGATGACAACAATTCGCGACCGCCGTGAGGAAATTTTGGAACGACTCGACGCGCTTCTCGCCGGAACGACGATCATGTTGTCGAGTGGAACAATACCAGCCGGGAACTACGTGCACAATCGCAACGAGCTTCCGGCGTCCTTGGTGCCGGGGATCATTCTTCTGGACGGGGACGAAACGAATGACACCCGCCTAACGCGGGCACCGGGGCTGCAACAGGGTCAAGTGCCGACGCAGTTGGTCAAGATGACCCCGGAGATTTATGTGGTTCTCGACGTGCGAAAGCCCTTGAACCTCAATGTAGGAGCGGACTTGAACTTGGCGCGACGTGTAATCCTGGCGGCCATTCTGCCGGACCCGTCCTTACAGGCCAGTGTGGGCGCCAACGGGAACATCGTGTACGACGGATGCGTCACAGACCTCGCACGCAACCGCCAAATGCAAGGGCAACTCGGGATAAGCATCACGTTCACTTATCCACTGCTTCCTTGGGAAACTGTCGGCCAATAGGAGTGTTCCATGCCCCAAAATTCCAATCGGCTTGTAGAGGGCAGCCTTACCAGTCCTAATATCGGAAATTATTACATCGGCAAAGGCGCGGTGTGGATCAAGGTGCTCGGCGAGACCGTGTTCACGCACGCTGGAAACTGCCCGATATTCGAATTCATGGCGAAGGTCACGCAGCTTGATCACTACAGTTCGATGACCGGCGTCAAGGTAAAAGATTTCGTGGCCGTGACCGAACTTTCAGGCACGCTGACCATGGTGCTTGAAGAATTGACTGCACGCAATGTCGGCTTCGGATTGCTTGGCCTGCCGTACGGCGGCCCATCCCCGGCTCAAGAGGAAATCGACATTTTCGCGAATCCGGTCATTTACGCGGCAATTCAGTTCATCGGCGCCAACGATATCGGCCCGGTGTGGACTGTCCATTTTCCGCTTGTGAAGCTGTCGCCGAACAAGGCCCTCAGCCTAATCGGCAACACGTGGGGTACCGTTGATCTCGAAGGCGACGTGCTCTTTGACCACACGACAGGCACCTTCGGACAAGCCTACGTGTCCTTGCCGACCTCGCCGGTCCCGGACTAAACTAGCGTCTGCGTATATGTTGACGTTATGCGCGTTTTCGTATAGAGCGAATCATGTCGCGTCGCCATTCGCCCTATTCGCAAGCAGCTTATTCTCGGGCCAAATAGAAAACCCGAGCCATCTTGCATGAATTCCGCAAGGACGGGTGCGCAACATGCGGGGAGCGCGGTGCGGGCGTTCGATTCGTCCCGCCGGCTCTCCCTTTTATCTGCAACTCCCAAACGAGGCCCCCAAATGGCAAAGGAACAAGGTCTTAGCTTGCTCGATATCGGCGTTCCTACTGAGCAAATCATGATCGGCAACCGACCCCTGAGAGTGACTGGAATCGCGGCTGAAGATGTGTTCGCTCTGTTTCAGCGCTTCCCCGAGGTCCAAGCATTGATCGGAGGCCGCGTGAAGCTTTCCGACTTAGCGACGACAGCCCCCGAGGCTCTCTCCGCCGTAATCGCGGCCGGCTCCGGAAATCCCGGCGATGAGGCGGCCGAAGCAATTGCCCGCCGCCTCCCGGTCGAAGCACAACTCGATATCCTTGAGGCGATCGGGAGGCTCACATTCAAGAGTGGCTTCGGCCCTTTCGTCGAGAGAGTGATAGTTCTCGCCAACGTAGTCGCCTCCGCAAACTTTGGAAGGGCGCCGGATATGAACTCGCCGCCTCAATCGAAGCCCTCATTGCCACCGGATTCGACTACCGAACCGTCTGGTCCTTGACGCCCCGTCAGATTGCTGCATACCTTTTTCTGTCGGAACGTCGGCGCGAACGCGAGAATTACGCGGCTCTTGCTATCGCCGCGCTAGGGGCAAGTGGGGACGGAAAACAGATTCAGAAGCAGCTTGATGAATGGGAAAAACAACAATGACGCGGAGAAAAGTCTGGCCTCGGTTATTGTTCAATGAACACCGATGCGCCGCCCGAAAGCGCGGTATAGATTTTTATTTAACATTCACAGAATGGTGGAAGATTTGGCAGGATTCCGGTCACTGGAACGACCGCGGGATTTACTTAGGACAGTATGTGATGGCGCGGCCCGGAGATTCCGGCCCTTACGCAATCGAAAATGTGAAGATCATAACCTGTTCTGAAAATCATTCGGAGGGAAATCTAGGACACCACCGCTCTACCCTCGCAATGGCGAAAGCTCAACAAGGGATGAAGCGCCCACTAAAAGCACGTCAACATATGTCTGAAGCACAACGCCGCCGTTGGGCATCACCTGCGGCTCGACAAGAATCTTCAATAATCCAGCGCGGTAAGAAACGATCCGCTGAAACTCGTCAACGAATGGTAGCCGCCTGGGTTGAACGAAGGGCAGCCCTATGAGGTTCATCGTTTCCAAAGCCGCCGCCCCAAAGTTCAAGCAGAACCTAGCTGGTCTCGCCGACCGTTTTGAACAAGCCCTGATCACGGCCGCCAATATGGCCGCGAGCATGATCGAAGCGGGCGCTCGCGCCAGCATTGCTCAAGCCGGAAATTTCGGCGGATCATGGATATCGGGATTACAGGTACGGGTCGAAGGGTCGCTCCAAAACATGCGCATAAGCATGACCCATGAAGACCCTCGCGTTGCGATCTTCGAAACCGGGGGAGAGATACACGGTAATCCGCTTTTATGGATTCCCATCAGCGGCACCGATGCTGCGGGCCGATCGGCGTCAAGCTACGGCGGCCTGTATTCCGGCAATCCGCCCGGTCATCCGCCGTTGCTATTCTCTATCAGCGATCGGCAACCAAAGTATTTTGGTATAAGTCGCGTCATCATCCCGCAAAAATTCTTCTTGCGAGAACGGCAAATGGAGGTCATGAGCAATTTTCGCTCGATCTTCGAAACGGCATTTAGAGGCTGATCATGGCCGGCTTGGAAGACGTTATCCAAGGTATAGGCATCGAAGGTGGCACCGAGGTTCTCGAAACGTTGCGGCGTATCGAGGAAACCGGCGTACGCACTTTCGAGAACATTGCGCAGGCAGCGGAAGCCGGCGGCGGAGGCTTGGAGAAATTCGAGTTGGTGGTTGCCGGCATTGAAGCCGCCATGGGGGTCGCCGCGGGCGCAGCGCTCCTATTTGTTGAGTCGCAAGATCGCCTTATACAGCGCCTCAGCGCTTTGAGCGAGGCGTTCGGCGGATCGATAGATCAAATTGAAGGTATCAAGGAAGCCTTTGCGTCGATCGGCGTCGGCGGGCAGATGTTGGAACGGTCCTTGAACCGATTGGCGATAAGCATCGGCCAGCAATGGGCTGAAATCCAGCGAGAAATGAGTGGGGCGGCCGACGTACAAGAACGCGACATGATGCGAGTGCAAGAGGCAGCTTTGGGCCTCGAAAAGGCTTATGATCGGGTTCAGGAAGCCGCAACCTCAGCGGCTCAAACGTCCGCCCACGACGCGCTGTCGCAGCGCGGTGCCGCGCTCGCACTTGAGGCGGCGCAAAATAAATTGTACGAAACTCCCGGTGCGAAAAAGTACGGGGATGTTGCATCGAAAGCCGCGAAAGAGGAACTGCAATATAAGCAGGATAGCTTCGCTGTTGACAAAGCGATCCAGGCCGTCGCCGATGCGAACCTGAAATCGGCAGAGGACTCACACAAAGCGATGATGGCGCAGAAGGAAGCTGCGCTTGGGCTCAAGAAAGCGAGGGAGGCCGAAGCTGAGGCAGCGGATAAACAGCGTGAGGACGACCTTAAGAACCTTCCGAAGATTGCCGAGAAGGTGGACCAAATTTCCAAAGGCTACGGGAACATAAAAGACGGCCTTGATCTCAGTTTGGTGCCCGCGCAGAAATTGGCGCAAGCAGTCATTCAATCGGCGTCGGCGGGAGGCGAGAAGCCGACTGGCCTCCAAGTCTTCACGAAGATGACGGAACTGTTCCATCAACTCGGCAATTCCGCCGATGATATGAGCATCAAGATGGAACTGGTCCAGCGCCTCATGGGCGCCGGTTTCCGGGCGGGCACGTCTTCGGCTTCGGAGTTGGTCGCGGCCATTAGCAAAGGGCCGGAAGCAATCGAGGCGATGGTAGAGAAGGCGAAGAATTCCGCATTCGCGTTGTCGGGGGCGAACGTCACCGCTGCAAAAGATACGGTCTCGGCATGGGCGAGTTTCGGCGCCGAAATGGACCGAGTTCAAAACAAAATTTCGGCTGAACTGTCCCCTGCGGCAACCAGATTTCTAAAGTTAATCACGGAAGCATTTGAAACCGATACTATGAAGGATTTCATCAGCGGTCTTGCCGCGATTAAGGTCTTTATAAGCGATGCCATAGACGGTTTGGCGGCCTTGGACAAATGGCTTTCTGCGGCTTTTGAGCCGAACAAGAGTTCGGGCATTAAGGTTGCCCTTGAAACACTCTCAACTTTGGCCCTTGGATTTCTCTCCCCTTGGATCGCCATCCCGATCGCGATTGCCCTTGTTGTAACCGCGATGGGGACTGTCGTCAACAACGCTGGCAAAATTAAAGAAGCCTTTGATGATATCTACAAGGGGAGTTGGATCGAGCAAATAGTCAACGGGTTTGGAGTAATCGTCGGATGGATCATGAAGGCAGTAAGCGCGGCATACGAACTTGGAAAAGCTCTTGCGTCCATCGGCGCGGCCCCGGCGCTTAATAATGCCAATCCCGGAACTCCGGTACAGCAACGGAATGCTGGACTCACTCCTAGCGCTGAAGCCGGGCTTTCGGGCTTCGCATCCGGCGGCCCGGTGCGCGGCCCCGGCACCGGAACAAGCGACAGCATTCTCGGTCGCTTGTCAGCCGGCGAATTCGTGGTCACGGCAGACGGCCATAACCTGAGTGAGGCCATCAACTATTTCGGCGCGAAACTCTCCGGCTTCGCCATGGGTGGCCCGGTGTTGGCTCCGATACGTTCGGCCGGCGCTGCCGGGGGCAAGAGCGGATCGATTTTGAACTTGACGATTGACGGACACCACTTTAACGGCCTTCACGCCCCGGCCGACGTAGCTTCGAAGCTCGCGACGTTCGCAATTCAGCGGCAAACGGCTTCAACCGGAAGGAAACCGTCATGGGTCAGCTAGAGAACACCCTGCCGGCAGGTAGCGATACGCTCTTGGTCATCTCGGGTCTCGGCGGGTTTCAATATCAGGCGCGCGGTCTCACGCAGACGCTTGAGGTTATCAAGCAGGCGTCGCAGCAAGAGCGCACGATCAATGGCGTGCTGATTGATATCTCCAATCCGATCTTCCGCAAGTACGGGAGTAAGATAACATGCACGGACGTTGACGCTCCGCCGCTCGACGGCCTGTACCCCGGCGATACCGTCACAGTTCTGTGTGCGGCGTCGTTCTGCTTCCTCAACGGCAACCCAGGCTCGCCATTTCGTACCGTTGTCAGCGGGTCGGAATATGTGCAAGGGCACTACACGTTCTATCGGCCTGTCCTCACGATGATGGTCATGACCCTACATGAGCATTTCGATGAATGGAAATGCGCCATGAGTTGGGAACTTGATCTTGAAGAAATCTAAACCAGCAATGCGTCCGGCCAAAGCGGCTCGCATTCTCAAGACTCGGCAAGCGAAGATCGCGTTTGCAAAACGAGTCAGTGAAGCCCTTATTCTCATACTTACGAGGAAGCTGTGACCACCTTGATACCGAAAACTCGCGCAGAAGCGCACCAAAGCGGCGCTACTCGGTATTTCACTGGAAATCCGTGTCCGCATGGTCATGTATGCGATCGACTTACAGCTAATGCAACTTGCGTTGATTGTCAGAACCTTAAAAACGGGCGTCGCTATGCGGAAAATCAAGCATATCGTGAGCGCACTCTCGTTGCACGTGCGATAGCATACGAAGCTAACCCGCAAAAATTCATTAATCTATCTCGACAGCAATACATGGAGGACCCTGAGCCAACTAAGATGCGCGCTCGCGCGCAAGATGCCAATCGAAGAGCCGCAGCTTGGGGTCTTCCAGGAGTTTTGACTGCGGCCGATGTACGCTTGATTCTAGCTAAGCCGTGTCCGTGCGGAGCGCCGTCAAACGATATCGCCCATAAAATTCCATTTTCATGGGGTGGTCCGAACACTGTAGAAAATATTCAAGGATTGTGTGAGCCGTGTCACGTTCAAAAAACTAATTTGGAAAGACAGCCATGAGTGCACTAACGCCGTTTTTCTTTAGTTGGGTTGACGCGGATCAGACAACGTTCACGGCGCATCAAGAGGTCGTGGACGAAGAAATCTTTGCGTTCGAAATCAAGCATGACGAAGGTCAAACCCCGACGCTGGACCTCACCATTAAAAATCCGCGTATCGGGCTACTCGCACCCGGCCGCAAACAGTGGGCATGGCTCGCGTACCAGCCGCCGGATGGCAGCGGCGTCGTCCCTCTGTTCTTCGGCGTGCTGATCGGCGTCCCTTCCGACTTGTTCGCGGAGAAAATTACGCTGCGATTTATTTCGCGCTCCCGTTCGTATATCGCGGACAAGCAGGCTGTTGCGGAAACCATGAAGGTGCGGCCGTATTGGGACCCGGTTTTTCTCGACGTGAAGCACCGTGACGATCCCGATTCGATTCTGGAAGGCTGGTCTTCGCTTTGGCATATAGACCGCACAACTTTGGCAACTACCGCATCGGATATCTTGACCGGCGAGGACGGGACCATCGTCTTCGAAGAAGAAGATGCGCTCTACAACAATGTTAGTCTGCAATTAGAGCAGCCGCCGCTTACAAATATCCAAGTGCAGGCGACAGTGAACTGGACACAGCGCTGCAACGGGTTCGTAAGCGGTCCCGACGTGAATCTCGCCACCTATACCGGGGAATCCTTTCTAAGTCAGTGGCCTAAACCTGGAGCGGGTCTCGGTTCTGGCTGGTTTGTCGAGACCAGTTTTGCCGATGATGTTTACCGCATCAACTTGACCTCGATGTGGAGTTATAGCCATTCCTGGTCCACCGACGCACCTATGCTCGATTGCAGTACGAACAGCATGTCCGCATCGGCAAGCGGACCGTCGTGCGCCGGCCTGAGTCAGCAAATGACGTGGCTAGGAAAAGCGGGATATTGCAATCCTTATGACGATCCGCCGGCCAATGAAGGGGCATCCGCTAATTGGACCGGCATGATCGTGCCGTTGTGGTGGATAAATTGTACGTGGGAACTGTATTATCAGGCGAAGCGGAGCTTCACGGAAAACCTGACTTTCAACGTGACAGCCCATACCCAAGCCATTTTGACGGCGCCTACAGTAGAGCAAAATACCGAACTTATCACGATCACTGGGGTGAATGTCGGGGAACAACTTGAGCTAATCGACGCGTGGACCGACATTGCCGGTAAGTACGTCGAGCGGGGCTTCATTATCTTTCCGAACAACCCGACAACACCGGGCGGTTTGAGCTATCAAGTTTGCGTCGTTGCTGGCACCGCCGGCTCCGTGGAGCCGGTATTCAGCGATCTTCCCGGCACGATTACGCTCGACGGACAGGCGACGAACGAAGCATCCTATTGTACCGTCAAACCCGGAACGGGCGGCACGCAGTTCACACTCACGACGCCTAGCACGTTCTCGGACCAGCAAGGACCAATCCTTTTTTATCCTAACAACGTCCCCAGCGATATCGCCTACACAACTCGATTTTGGGTTCATGTCATAGACGCCACTACTGTTTCGCTTGCCCTGAGTCTTGCCGACGAACAAGCCGGACGCTTCATTTCCACGGCCGACATATCGGGCAATACCTTCTACCTGTACGCCCCGCGCGGCGTGCTGTGGGCTAGCATGGGTACGGCGCCTCTCGCTCAGCCGCCGGGCTGGACCGATTCATCCAATATCCCGCTTGGCGAAATCATCTATGCCGTCCCCAAGTATTTCGATGTGGCCGCCGGCAACTGGAAAGATTTCGACTTTGGCGCTTACCTCATGTGCATTTCGGCCGGCGAAACCAATAGCGCGTACCAGGAATTTACCTACACACCCGCTCGGGCCGTCTCGGATGAAGTGGCTCCGGCTCCCGTAACCATTTCATACATCAAAGGTCCGGGCTGGACCGAAACGGACCAGAGCGGCGGCGGCGGCACTGTGATCTTTTGGGGCGATTTCAACGTAGGGGATGGATTTACGGATGGGTCGGTAACCTGGGTCTTCCTCGGCGCCACTCCGTCTTTTCTCGGGATTCCGGCAGGCGGAACGCCCATCCATGTCACTGCGAATAACTATTTCCCCACTGATCGTGGATTGTGGAGCGTCGAGTACCTACTCTGCAAAGCGCGAGCACGACTCCGCCTACGGTCGCGCGCTGTCAAGGTCAGCTGGGAATGCCCCTTCGATTTGGCTATAGGGTTGTCTTGCCGGATGAATGCCACGCTGTACGATCCTCGTTTGCCGGGCGGCGTCGCTACCGGCAAGGTGATTTCGTATTCCTTGAAAGCTGACGGCAACTCCGGTTCGTTGCTCGGGCATGTCGAGATTGGGTGCGCGGTGGGCTACGGTGAGACAATCACCGCGGTTCCCGGAACCCCGGAGTACACAACGGCCGCGGGATACATGCAAGCCGGCTATCAGCGCTATGACGGAGTGGTCATCCCAATTGCAGCGGCCACTATCGGGTACACGCCGCCCGAATACGCGCCCTTTGATGACGGACTGCTTTTCCCGCTTCAATCTCTCCCTACCGCCGGAAACCCGAATGGCACATTTGCCAAGTTTACCTTGGAAGAACAAGCGGCGAAAATTCAGGCGGCGATGATAGCCGCCGCGGGAGTAGCTGAGTCTCAGGCGATCCAAGGACAAACATTCACACAAATAACCCGCGGCAGCGGGGTTACCACAACCTATTCTACCCAATCCAGCAATACCCAAATGGAGGTCTTGTTCAACAATTCTGACAAAACCGTAGCACATGTCATGGCGGCTAACCCGATTGTTTGGGAGATAGATATCAAGCCGGTCACCAATGGCCCCTTTGAGGGCAGCTACGGCGTTAGCGTATCTGTGTTAGAGGTCCCCAAGGGCATTGATTTGGAGGCACCGAGCCATGTCTGAGTGTGAGAACTGCCGAGAACGCCGCGAGAGAGTTGCGGCATGGATGAAACGTCTCATGCAACAAGCCGCGCGCCCGGAGTTTGCGCGGCTGCCGTGGGAAAAACAACAGGAGGAAGATCATGAACGGCTTGGAATCAGTCATCCGCCCCTTCACCGGGACTGACATAACTCCGAAAGACATTTTCGTTCCGGGGCAAGTCGGCGTTCCGAATGTGCATATTATCGTCGGCAGGCCGGGAGCGGGCAAAACTTTCAGCTACAGCGGGAGCAACTCTGAGGGATACGCGATGGGCAATTCGCACAAAGAATCGGCCCCAAAAAGCGATTCTCTTCAAAAGAAGCTGGCTCAGGACTAAACGTCATGGCGGACAAAACTCGAAGGGTGCATGTCGTCCGGTGCAAGGACCCTAATAACTCCGATACGTGGGTGGACGTGAAAGTCCTTGACAAGATCGTCTATTATCGGAACTCGGGCGGCAAGACGATGTTCACGCAGCCTACAACGCGTGAAGAAAATCTTTTGGAGGGGCTTTCCGCCAACGTGATCCCATACATCGTTGACGACACCCCCGGCGGCCCACACGCCAAAGGCGGGGCCAATAAATTCTCCCGGCGCTCACACATGAAACGCATGGTCAATCCCGATGACCCAACTCAGATGCTCGACGCGGAAATCCTGGACAGCTTTGCCTATCGAGGAACGAACGGGCGCGAAACCGGATTATCGTGCTCTGTACTGAAATCCAAGCCGGCAATTATCGACCCGACCGGTCACGGGCTTGACATTGCCCCCGATGGGAACACGTCAATTAAGCTTCGCTGTGACCAGATTGTCAAAGACGCAACACCCGGTGCCTCGGGGGGCGCTACTCAGTCCTCTGGCGCCGTAGGAGCATCAGGCGCGCCGTACCTGATCACAGAGCGGGTAGAGAAGATGGCTTGGAAGGGGACGAACGCTGAGGAAAACATTTGGCTCTGCCCACAAGGGGACCTTACGGAAATCGACTCCACCAAATACACGACCGATGCGGAGGGGAACAAAGTCCCGCCCGACAATACCGACCAGAACGTCTACATCTCATTCCCGGACAAGGACCATGGCGGACCGAGTTCGGGACCGTGGCTCGGCAAGGGCGCACCGCTTCGGCAGGGACCGCTTTGGTGGGTTGTCAACGCCCATGGCGGCCATGATCTTTACGCGCTGTTCTGCGTGTCGCTCGACCTCGGCTACCTGGGGCAGGCGGTCGGAGATTTTCGCATCTTCATTCATGATGCGAATTTCCCGGTGTTCGGCGACGGGACAATCTGGCACTATCCGTATTTTGCACCGCCTTTCGGTGTGGGCCGGGCTGCGCCGGATAACGCGGCGGCGGGCGCGCCCATACCCCAGCCGGAAGGGGCGCCGCGCGCGCCATCGATCACCAATACGATCTATGGCAATCTGGACGACTATTTCAAGTATTACTACTCATGGTGTCTGCATCCGTGGAGCACGGGAGGTGGCACGCCGGCCAACACGGCAACCGGCATGCCCGGCTTCTTTGGTTCCGGCGGGGTGAACGTGTTCGGCATCAACCTGACCAAAGTCCGTGCCCTTCTTGGACGGGACAATACTGGATACGATAAACCGATCACCTTCACCGTGAGCACAGAAGGCATCCCCGACCGGACTGATATCGGCGCCTTCACATATTCATACCTCGATTTGGGCTTCGGTGGAATCGTGGCTGATCACTTGGGAGGCACCGGAACGACTCCGGTGGTTACGCCGGGCAATCGTGCGCCGCAACAGTCACCGGGTTTTGTGCTAGGTCAGATAGCCCCTGTTCAATTCGACAGCACTACGGACTACACCAATTTCGTGTTAGCCGCACTCGGGTTCTACACGGTCAGTTGCACTCCGCCCTTCCAGTTTTTCAGTCAGGATCATTCGTTTTTCTATTTCAACGACAGCCTGGGATCGCCGGATATCGTCCCATATATCAAGTCAACCGCGTCCGTGAATCTCCCGATCGTGGCCTTGCACAATACCTTCACCGAGACCGGCAATTATTTTTCTGATCCTGGCTTTGCTCCTATCATCAACGTCTCGATCGGTCCGCGCGGCATCAACCCCGGCGACCCGGATAACCGAATCGACTTGTCCGGCAGCTTCGGCAGCAACGAGAACAATTTCCAGTTGTTCGGCATATAGGAGCGGATCATGGCCGATAAGGATGATTACGCTGCCCTTGTGGCAATGCACGACAAGAATACCTCCACGGATCGCTCGGCACGGTACACCATGCTCGCCGATGCCCTCAAGCGGACTCCGGGCAGGCCCATTAACCCTGTGTTGACACAGCCGCCGCGCTTTGTTAACCAAGTTTCGCGGAGCAAGTCATGACCGACCAAATCACGTATCGGACAAATGACAACACGCGTTGGGGGCCGGGCCAAGGTTCGGACCTCAGCGCGACGCAAATTGATATCAACTTTTGGTCTCTTTTCAGCGCGGTCGAGGCATTGCAGGACCATGCCGTCACATCGGAAATTGCCTATTTTAATGTGGTGAGCAGCCAACTCTATGTCCATTTCACGGACCATACCGTTCTCGGGCCGTACACGCTCCCGACTGCATCGTGGAATTTCCGCGGAGCGTGGACGCCGAATACCGGCTACGCCGTCATGGATGTGGTCACCATCAACGGGGCCGGCTCGCTTTATTTGGTCCTTGTCCAGCACACAAGCGCGGCCACGTTCGATCCGAATGCCGGCGATGGCTTGGGACACTATCTTTATGGCCTCTTGATCACGCAGCCGTCGAACGCGCTTCCGACTGGCGGAATCCAGGGTCAAGTCCTCACGAAAAATTCGCTTGCTAACTACGATGTGATTTGGTCAGACCCGATTCGCGGCGCGACCTTCATCGGCCTCGACGGCGATGATGGCGACGAAGGGATGCAGGGACCCCCCGGCAGCACGGGTGGCACGGGTGCGTCCGGCTCGCCGGGCGGCGCAACCGGAGCCACGGGCGCCACGGGCGCCTCGGGCGGCACCGGGGGCACGGGCGGCACGGGCGGCACGGGCGGCACAGGGTCGTCCGGGACGCCGGGTGGTCCTCCGGGGTCCACAGGCGCCACGGGGGCCAGCGGCGCCTCCGGGACGCCGGGCGGACCTCCAGGCCCGGTCGGGCCGTTCGGCCCCCAAGGCGATGACGGGGAGGAATCGTTCGTTCCCGGTCCGGTCGGGGCGACCGGGGCGACCGGAGGTCCCGGCCCGATGGGGCCGCCCGGATTCGCAGGGGATGACGGCGATGACGGTCAAGCCTACTACGGCACGGGTCCCATGGGCGGCACGGGCGGCACGGGCGCCTCGGGCGTTGTCGGTGTTCAGGTCACCGTCCAGGATGTTACGGCGTCCAGTACCAGCCTCACAATCGACCGCAGTCTCGGGGAAATTATCGAACTAACTCTCAGTTCGAACATCTCAGTGGCGATGACCATCAGCAATCCGGCGGCCGATGACACATTGACCAAGATCACGCTAATCATAGCGAGCACGGGTGCGTACAACATCACCGCATGGCCGAGCGGCACGATTTGGCCCGGCGGTACCGCGCCGACCATCACGTCCGGCAGCGGAAAGAAGGATGTAATTATCCTGATTTCCGCAGACGGCGGCACGACTTGGTACGGCAACACGGCGGGACAGAATTTCTCATGACCGTAGCTCTCGACAACAACTCTACTTATTATGCCAGAACTAATTTTGGCAAGAACGGCTCTCATATTTCGGGAACCGTCACCCTCTCGACGGCCGGTACGGGCCGCATTGTTCTTGTTCACATCGCGAGTGAACTTGACCTCAATAGCAACTATTCAACAGTTTCAACCGTCACTGCCAGCGGTTTGACATTTGCAAAACTCGCGTCGTTTACGAGCGCAGATGTGAGTCATCCACATGCTGGCCAGGATACGCAGCAAGCTTTCGAGGTTTGGTGGGCATACGCCTCCGCTCAACTATCTGGAACAGTGATAACTGTTACAATGTCGCAAATCCCGGATGTTTGTGAGGTTTATGCGTTTGCAGTTTCAGGCCAGAATAGCAACACCAATCCGTTCGATTCTGGCTCAGTGGCGAACGCGTCAAATGCTACATCTACCGGGTCTCAGGTTTCAGTAACCGGCTTCTCGACCTCTCAAGCGAGTGATATGATCATCCAAATGGGAAGCAGTGATGCGTTTGTCACCCCGGCCGCACCGGGAACAGGTTGGACTCAACTACAACATCAGTTCAACTATCAAGACTCTTGGGATAATTACTGCAACCTATTCGGACAGTACAAGAATGTTTCAAGCACTCAAAGCAACATCACTTGTTCGTTCGATTCAACGAGTACACAATATTGGAATTCAATCGTGTACGCGATCACTGCGAGCGGAAGCGGACCAATCGTCGCTCCGTGGATAGCCAATTTGTTCGGAGTCTAAAAACGAAGGGAGAGTATCATGAAACATCAGTATAAGCCTGGAAATTGGTATCTGCCGCCCGGCTACGGCTCAATTCAGCAACCAACTGCCATTGGTGGTTTATACCCATTGGAGCCGGACCCCACGGTATTATATCTATTTCCATTTCTTGCGGATCAAGATTTTGATATTTCCGCATTGGGGGCGTTTTTGACGGGGAGCAGCGATCTATCGAATACAATCAATTTCCAATGCGCAGTCTATAATGATGATGAATGGGCGCCGACTGGCCTCCCTATGGCGGCTACTGGAAACATCCATGTGAACGCTACCAATATAACCGGAGGATTTGGCGGTGATCTAACCTCACCAATCAGCATCGAGAAAGACAACCTGTATTGGCTTGGCTTGATGGCTGACAGGGCCAGTCCGAGCGGCGGAGGGGATAATTACTTTATTGGAGTTGATGCCGAGAACTCGGAAATGGCCCGCCGCGTTGGTTCCTCTACAATCCAGGGACTATGTCCATTTGCAACCGGACCAAACTTTAAGCTCTTAATTGGGATGAAAGTTCCTGGACAGACTTATGGAACTTTCCCTGATCCGCGAGGGGCAAATGCGACGCTTCTTGAGGTCCACGCTCGGGACAGCGGCCCTGGTAGTTCTGCCGAAGACCCTATTCCGCTTATCGGTTTCCGAGTTAGACCATGACCGGAGCGACAGGGGCAACCGGCGGCGCCGGCAACTGTATTGAGGCGACCGCCGATCCGCAGCGGCTTATCGACGAACTCATAGCCGAGACACGCAACACGGACATGGCCGATTTTCTTGAGAACCGGCTGATGTTCATTCGACAGGCCCTTGACAGGGCGTTAACCTTTCGTTAACCATGCTGGAACGGCACAGCTAAGGCACCGCCGCAAATAGGAGAACACCATGAGCATTCCCGCATTTAAGCGACTGGCCGGGCCTCTCGCCCTGACCACCACCCTCACCACGAACCTCTACAACCCGGCGTCCGGCATCTTCGCGATTCTGCGCGCCGTGCACGTCGTCAACAAGACGGCCTCCGCGCACAATTTCACGATCTACCTTGGCGCGACCGGCGGCACCGCGGCCGGGACCGAGGAATGGTTCCAGAAAAATGTCGCCGCCGATGACGTTTACGATTGGTACGGCATGATGGAACTCGGGAATTCCGCGTTCTTGGTCGGCGGCGCCGATGCCAACACTGCGCTGACCATCACCCTCAGTGGCGAAGAGTACGTCGTGGCGCCCACGAGCTGATAAGTCCTTGATTTTACTGTACTTTTCTCCAAAAAAGTACAAAAGGTTGATTTCTCCGCGGAGTTGGATTAATAGTTCGGTTCGGTTCCGCGGAGAATACTAAATGGACATTAACGAAAAAAGACACGCTGCACTTGCTGAGTTAGCTGCTCTCGCATTAGCAAATCGTTCAGAAAATGTATGTGCAGTTCGCGCTGCATATGCCTCACCGCCGGATTGCTAGGATTCGGTACATGACCAAGTCCCCGCTGCTCGTTCACGGCATGCACGGAATGGGGGATAACGTGCATCAAAGAGCAATAATAAGGCAACTGATGGAAGCTCATGAGGTCTTTCTCGGGACCTCATGGGCCTGCATCTATCATGACTTGATCGAGCAAGGGCTGCACGTAGTTCAACGGCCGACGCGCCTGCGAACTCAGACCAAAAATCAGATACGGGAAGCGGGTCGATTCTACACCGGCCCAATTCCCCGCACGGCGCCGTCGATTCTGATGCGCTACAATGGGCGTGACTGCCGCCCGACCGTCCTCAAAGCCATGTGCGATTGTGCGCGCGTCGATTACGATCGCGCGGATTTCCGGCTGCCCGTCCCCGAAGCTTGGTGCGCCGCGGCCGACAAGCTGATCGCCGATTGGGGCGTCCCGGACGACAAGCCCCTGATGATCTATCGGCCGCTGACCTCGCGCCCGGAGTGGAACGGCGGCCAATTGCGGAACGCCGACCCCGAGGCGTACGCCGAATTGCTCGCCACGATCCGTGACCACTTTTTCGTAGTTTCGCTCGCCGACCTCGCGCCGGGCCAAGAATGGATTGTCGGGCCGCGCTTCAAGGCCGACGTGATTATCGAGGACGGTAGCCTTCCATTCGAGACGCTCGCCGCGCTGATCGAGTCGGCCGACCTCATGTTCACGTCGGGTGGTTTCGGCGCGGTCCTGGCGCCGGCTGTCGGCACTCCCGTCATTTCGATCTACGGTGGCTACGAGCGCGCCCAATGGGTCACCGAAAGCAGCGCACGGTTCGCCCCGTGCCTCGGGATTGAGCCGATCAAGCCGTGTGACTGCGCGTCGTCCGGTTGCCGCACTTACGGCCGCGGCTGTGACAAGCGCATCGATATTCCGGCCGCGATTGCCTGCATCAAGACCTTCGTCGAGTCGCTCGGCCTCCCCACGTCCGGGGAGGCTCGTCCGTGGAGTGAATATCACGAAACCATCGTTCCACAAACTGAGCGTCCGCTTCGTGCGGCACCACTACCGGAGGGTCAAGTCTCGCGCACAGAACAGCGTCGTAAGCGTGAAATCATGCTGCAACAGATGGGGCGAAAAGCATGAAACGGCTTCTATTGACTGGCATTGGCGGTTCGATCGGCTGCCATACCATGCGCCATATATTGCAAAATACCGATTGGGAAATTATCGGCATTGATTCGTTTCGTCATAAAGGCCTCACGGATCGCGTCGAGTTCATGCTAAACGAATATCCCGAGGGCCGTGCCCGTGTCCGCATCGTTACGCATGATCTCGCTGCGCCGATTTCGAACTTGCTCGCGGCCAAGATCGGTCACGTTGATTACATCATCAACATGGCTTCGCTATCCGATGTTCCTGAATCTCTGCTTAGTCCGACATTATTCATCAATACAAACATCGCACTTACTCTGACGATGCTGGAATACGCGCGCATCGCGAAGCCGGAGATTTTCCTGCAAATTTCAACCGACGAAGTTTACGGGCCGACTGAGATCGAGGCGCGTCGAGAATGGAGTCCCATCGTTCCGTCGAGCCCATACTCGGCGTCAAAGGCATCCCAGGAAGCTATCGCGATTTCCTATTGGCGCAGTTTCGGCTTGCCGCTGATCATTGTCAATTTCATGAACAACTTTGGCGAGATGCAATCGCTTTCAAAATTTCCCGCAATCGTACAACGTAAAGTACGCCTTGGTGAGACCCTTACGATCCACGGGACCCCTGAGCATGTCGGTTCGCGCTTCTATATTCATTCGCGCAACGCTGCCGACGCTTTCTTGTTCCTGTTGCTGCGGGGTGCGCCCTTCAAGCACACCGCCGGAGCCGTCGATCGGCCCGACCGCTATAATATAGCTGGCGATAAGAAAGTCAGTAACATGGAGCTAGCCGAGACGATCGCATATCTCGCTGGCTATCCATTTCATTACCGCTTTGAGAATTTTGGTGTCGGGCGCGCTGGGCATGACAGTCACTACAGTCTTGATGGCCGCAAGTTGGCCGCGCTAGGCTGGAAAGCTCCTATCTCATTTGACGATGCATTAAAAAGCACAACGGAATGGTATAATAATCACCCGGAGTGGCTTGACATTCCCGTAAAAGGACCCTAAAATGAAAATTGGTCAGATGCAAGCTACTAACCGGGCAAACGGCCCGCGATGCAGAATCCTAGGTTCCTTAAGTCGCGCTAGCGCACACCGGGCGCGTTGCGTCTGACCATCATGCACTACAAATTGCATATTCCGTTTATGAACCGTGAAGATTTGCTTCGCGATGCGATCGAGTCGGCGCGTCCGATCGGCAACATCCATGTGTGGGCGAATACCGTCCCATCGCCTGACATTGCAGGCGTTGGGCACCATGCGCTCCCGCCCCTCCCGAATGTCGCCGTCTTCAATCTGATGATACAATCATCCTGGAACGATGACGTGATGCTTTGGCTTCACAACGATGGCCTGATCTTGCCGGGCGTCGGCGAGCGCTTCCTGAGCTATGTCACCGAGCGCCTCGATCAACGCTGGGGCATGGTCATGACGACCTACGACGTGCTGTGTGCATTCAACATGCGCGCAGTCCGGGAGGTCGGCTATTGGGACACAATGTTTTTCCAGTACACCGTTGACGTGGATTATTACCGTCGTTTGCTTCTCGCCAATTGGCCGATCTTGCAATTCGGGCCGGGTAATAATGAAGAGGTACAGCACCGGAAGCCGAACGGAGACCCACACGGCGGATCGAATACAATTCAGGCCGACCCGCTCTACAACTACCGAATCCAATTGCGGAACCACACGGGGATTGACGGGGCCTATTTTATGTGCAAATGGGGCTTGCATGAGAAGCATTGGGCGGATATAAATGCCGGCTTCAAGCGACCCTTCGACGATTTCGTTGCGACTGGCATGAAGCACCCCGGCAGTTGGCAACGATGGTTCAACGAGTGCTTGGCGCAGCGTCATCGCGGCGTTCATGAACGTCAAATGCAGAGAGGGTTACGGGCATGATACAAGGTCAGAAGGTTATCGCGTTTACCCCTTGCGGCCGCAAGCGCTACATGGATTTGCTGGCGGCGCATGTCGCCCATCAGCACGACCTCGGAAATATCGACGAATGGATTTTGTTCAACAACGCCTATTCGATCGAGGACTCGACCTACGCGGCGCAACTTGCGGCGGCCTTCCCGTGGATCACCGTCTTCAATCAGGCGAAGCCGGGCATCCCGGAACACATCGCCGATTTCTACAAGTTCATGACGCAGGCTGAGGATGTGATCTATTTCCGGCTCGATGATGATGTGATCTACATTGACGACAGCGCAGTGCCGCGGCTAGTCGATTACCGACTCAAGAACCCGGTGCCGTTCCTGGTCTTCCCGACCATCATCAACAACGTGCGGACCAGCTACCATCTGCAACAGGCCGGCGTCGTCCCGATGGAATGGGGCGTTATCAAAAACGAGATGTGCGACCTGATCGCGTGGAAATCCCCGCACTACGTTTGGAACTTGCATCAGAAGGCGCTCGCCGCGCTTGAGCGCGGTAGCCTCGCCGAGTTCACCCTGCCGAGCGAAACCTTCACTGATTGGGAGGCAGGCCACATCTCGATCAATTCCTTCGTGATCTTCGGCAAGGACATGCTTGAGTGCACCGTCCACCGTGACGAAGAAGGCTACCTGTCCCTCTGGCGGCCGAAGGTTCTCAATCGGCAGAACGCTCGCGCAGGCGATGCCTTCGTCATCCATTTCGCGTACCACACGCAGACCGAATTCATGGACAAGTCTGGCATGCTCGGGGACTACACCAAGTTCTCGCCGGGCCTGCCCTTCCGCACCATCCGCCTCGCGCCGCCGCTTGTCGCCGCGGCACCGGACCCTCCGTCGCCTCCGCCCCCGAACCCGAATTTATCGCTCGTTTCTCGCGTCCTGCAACGCCAGATGCGTGAACGCGAACTGCAACTGAGAGGACTGAAAGCCTAAATGCCGATAACCAACGCAGAGAGCTGCGCCCGATTTGCTGCCGCCCATCCCGATCGGATTAAGGCGATCAATCGTGAGCAATACGCGTTTCGGCGCGAACACGTGCCAGAATATAACCACTGGCAAAATATGAAAAAGAGATGTAGAAGCGGACATAGAAATTGGGGCGGGCGCGGCATTCGAGTCTGTGCTAAATGGGAGAGTTCATTCACCGCATTTCTGATTGACATGGGGCCGCGGCCATCATCAAAGCATTCGATAGAGCGCGTTCGAAACAACGAAGATTATGATCCAGAAAACTGCATATGGGCTGTGGTGAAAGTTCAGAACCGAAATCGGAGAGATAATCGCCTCTTAGAGTTCAACGGGAAAGTCCAGTGTTTAGCGGCATGGGCCGAAGATACCGGAATTCCTTACGCAACAATCTACTGGCGGTACGCTCATGGCCGCACACCTGCGGAGGTATTGGCATGACACAGCACGTTCTTGTGACCGGCGGAGCCGGATTCATTGGAAGCCATGTCGCGGAGCAATTGCTCCGCGACGGCTATAAAGTCACCGTGCTGGACAACCTCAGCACCGGCAAGAGGGAATGGATTCCAGAAGGCGCCGGCTTCATTGAGGGGAGTGTGCTGGACCTGGACTTGCTTCGGGAATGCTGCAAAGCGTCGAGCGGAGTTTTTCATCTCGCCGCAATGAGCCGGGTTCTGCCGTCGCTCCACGGCGGTCCTGAGTCAGCGCTGTTCTCGGCCGAACAGAACATCACCGGCACTCTCAACGTATTGGTCGCCGCGGCCGAGGCCAAGGTCCGCAAGGTGGTCTATAGCGCATCCTCGACCTATTACGGGAACATGCCGGCTCCGCATTGGGAGAGCATGCTGCCCGGCTGCCACACGCCCTATGGCATCAGCAAGTACGTCGGCGAGCTTTATGCGCGGCAGTTCTCACGCATGTACGGCCTGCCGACCATGAGCCTCCGGTATTTCCAGGTGTACGGCCCACGCTGCCCGAGCAAGGGCGAGTACGCCATGGTGTCTAGCATTTTCATTGAGCAAGCGCTCCGCGGCGAGCCGCTGACCATTCACGGCGACGGGAAGCAGCGCCGCGATTTCGTGCACGTTTCCGACGTGGCGATGGCAAACGTGCGAGCTTTCGAAAGCAACGTTGGCGATGGCGAGATTATCAACGTCGGGCGCGGCGAGAGTTTCTCGATCAAGGAATTGGCCGACCTGATATCACCTAACCAAATCACACTGCCGACGCGGGCCTTCGATATGAAGGAAACGTTGGCAGATACTTACAAGTGCCAACAGATGCTTCGCTGGACCCCCCAAATCGGCTTCGTACAGGGAACGCAATCTCTGATGCGTACTATGGGATTGACAAAATGATCGATGGACATAAAGTAATCGCATTCACGCCAGTAGGCCGAAAGAGATATTTGGATTTGCTTATCACCTACATGAAGCGTGAGCATGATGTCGGACACATTGACGAATGGATTCTATTCAATAATCCAATCGTGCCAGAAGAAGGTGGTCTAGCCCGCCAAATCAAGAAACAGTTTGGGGATTGGATCACAATCTTGGAAAACAGTGCATGTGATGATCGAGGTTGGCGACAAACCTCAATCATATCTACTTTCTATAAACAAATTCCGGTAGACCTCGCAGCCGTCTATATCAGGCTTGATGACGACATTGTTTTTATCGACAAGAATGCAATCGAACGACTTGTGCATTTTCGAATTGCGCATCCGTCACCATTCCTTGTCTATCCATCGATCATCAACAACGTCCGTATATGCTGGTACATGCAACAGGCGGGTATTCTCCCCACGGAAGAATTCGGCGATCTAAAAACAACTGATATGTGGAACTTGATCGCCTGGACAAGTGATAATTTCATTAATAAGCTCCATGCCAAGGCTCTCACCTCGATTGCTAACGGTACTATAGCAAAGGATTTCGAATTGCCGAGTCGGCATTTCGCTAATTATGAAGACGGCTACATATCGGTCAATAGTTATTGTATCCTAGGCTGTGATCTGGCGTTGTCGTATGAAAATTGTCCCGGAGACGAAGAGCGATATTTCGCGCTTAATGAGCCTATACGTTTGGGGCGCACCAACGCGATGTGCGGCGATGCTATTATGGTCCACTTTTCCTACCATAAGCAGGAGGCTTACATGGACCGCACCGGAATGCTCGGCGATTACGCGCGCTTCACCGATCCGGTTGGATTCATGACAACCACATCTCCGCCTCCGCCGATCGATCCGACGCGCGAACAACGATTTCAGATGACGGCGGAACGTCTGCGACTGATAGATGTGCTCCAAATTCCAGGGTGATTCATGAAAATAGCCATTGTAGGGGCTGGGTTTTCCGGTGCCACTCTTGCATTCAAGCTTCGGGCGGCGGGGCACCAGCCCGAGGTTTTCGAATCGCATTGGCACGTTGGGGGCCATTGCGCTACGAAGCGCGATCTCGCAACCGGCATCATGATGCACATTTATGGCCCACACATCTTTCATACCGGCAACAAAAAGGTTTGGAATTTTGTGCGCCAATTCGCCGACATGGTTCCTTTCACGCTTCGGGTCAAAGCCGTCGCGCAGGGTTGTGTCTTTTCATTGCCGATCAATCTTCTGACTATTAATCAGTTTTTCGGACGCACAATGCATCCCGCGGAAGCAAGGGAATTCTTTTTATCATTTGGAGTAGGCGCGGCGCCACCGCAGAATTTCGAGGAACAAGCGTTGCAGTTCATCGGATGTGACTTGTACGAAGCCTTCATGAAGAACTATACGATCAAACAGTGGGGCCGTCATCCGCGCGAGCTTCCAGCGAGTATCCTGAAACGTCTTCCCGTCCGTTTTAATTACGATGACAACTATTTCGATCATCCGTATCAAGCTATCCCGCGTGACGGCTACACCGATCTAATCGAGCACATGCTCCACGGATGCATAGTGTATCTCGGCACGCCATTTTCGCGCTCGCGTGCATCGAATTATGATCACGTCTTTTACACTGGTCCGCTCGACGCATGGTTTGGTTATTCTGCCGGCCGGCTTCCCTATCGTACGCTTCGGTTTGATCTAGCCCGCTTTGATACGCCAGATGTGCAAGGTGCTCCCGTCATCAACTATTGCGACTCCAATCCCGCGTATACTCGCATCGTTGAGCATAAACATTTTGCGCCTTGGGAAACGCACGCCACGACGATTACGCATAGGGAATACAGCCGAGAATGCGGTCCGGAGGACGACCCCTATTATCCAGTTCGGCTCGCTACGGACAATACGATGTTGGCGACCTACGAACGACTCGCCGCCGCCGAGCGCAACGTTACTTTCGTCGGGCGCCTAGCCACATACAATTATATAGATATGGACATAGCCATCGAGCGGGCGCTCGCGGTCGCGGAAAGATTCCTGTCATGCGGGCCGGACCATACATAATCGAGGTCCGTTGGGGCAGCGCCGTAGGGGATGAATTCTCCGAAATTCAAACCATATGCGGGACCCTTACCGACGCCAAAAATATTGTGCTAACCTACATGCACAAGCATCACCTCACTAGCTTGTCGGAATGGGTAGAAGGTGAACCGGACCAAAACGGCCGCGTTTATTTTGCTCGTGATCACCATGTCATGTTCCGAATTCGGAGCTAGTCATGAAAGATGTGGCGCTGGTCATAGGTGGCTCCGAAGCTGTCTTCGACGAATACATGGGCGCCGCGGAACTATGCTCCCTCGCTGGCATGGACTACGAAACGTTTTGCTGCAACGACATGATCGCCGAGTTTCATCGCGATGTGGATCATGCGGTCACGCTACACCCCGACAAGATGGATATGTGGCGCAACGCCCGTAATGCTTATGGCCATCCGCCACTGACGCGTGTATGGGGGCACCGCAAATTTATCCGGGGCCGGCATGGCTCGATTGATTGGGGTGCCACGGACGTATCGGATGATCTTGGCGGATCAGTCGGTCTCCTCGCCACCAAGATTGCTTACGAACTAGGGCATCGCCGGATCATCCTCTGTGGCGTCCCTATGACTGTCGAGTCCGGGCATTTCACGCGCAAGCACCGATGGCTCGCGGCTCACGGTTTTCGCAAAGGCTGGAATCGACCGCAAATCACGCGGTGGGCGCCGAGCATCCGCAGCATGAGTGGGTGGACCCAAGAAAAATTTGGATTTCCTACAGTGGAGTGGCTCAATGCAGTTCACGCTGACGCCTGACCGGATACGCTCGATGTACGATTTCCTTGCGTCGTGCCCGCCCTTCGATCGCTGGAATTTGCCGGCCGGTGAAGACGTGACCTTTCGCCGGACCCGAGCCAAGATGGTGCGGGGCTGGTATGATAAGCGCAAAGGCAAGCACGTAATCGCTCTCAATCCTCGCTTCATTCTTACTTTGGAGTTAATGATGCGCACGATCGCGCATGAGATGATTCACTTGCACGAACAGGAAACCGAGATGGCAACGCGAGAACAGCACACCAAGGCGTTTATGATCCTGTCGCGTCGCGTGTGCAAAGCTTTCGGATGGACCGAAATTACGGACCACACAGATATGTTGTGAAAAATTCAGGACCACGGCAACTCCCACCGAGGGGGCTTGACCCCGCCGGTTAACCATGATACGTCCCGGATGTTGGGATGGAATAATCCCGGCTTCCGCCGGTCACATCCTCCGACACTGGCCGGGCGGTTCGAAAGTTCTGCGCAGTCACCACAACCCCGGTCATGTCCTCTCGCTCAGCGCCGATAGGCGCGCTGCGTAGCCTTTTGATGGCGGGATTTGCGGCGCGAGAGGGCGCTGTTTCATATTCAAAAAGTGCACGTTTCTGTCCACTTTCCAACATGAGGCTTGGCCATGACAGTCACCGATGTATCAGTCAACGGCTTGAACGCGATTCGCATGGAGGAAGGCCGCGCATTGCGCGCCTATCAGGATAGTGTCGGCGTGTGGACGATCGGCTACGGCATCACAAATTTCGACAAGAACATCGAGTTCAAGGTCGAGCGCGGCGCCACGATCACCGCCGAGCAAGCCGAGCAACTGCTCTATTCGTCCCTGCAAAAGAACTACTTGCCGGCTGTCTTGCGCGTACTCGACCAGCCGAAACTTACGCACCCGCAAGGTGCCGTTGACGGTGGCCTTAGCATGCATTTCAACACGGGCGGAATTATAAAAGCATCTTGGCCGGCAAAGCTCAATGCCGGGGATATCGAAGGCGCGCGAGTGAGCTTCGAATCATGGAACAAGGCGGGCGGACGCGTCCTGGCCGATCTTGTGCGCCGTCGAGCGCACGAATGGGGCATAATCACTCGCGAGGACTATGGTCACCTGACCGGACCTGAAATCGAAGACGATCTCGGCCGAGGCATCGGCACGGGCGAGCTTCTGACGGCGCTGCCGGGTCATCCGGCGGGGCCTATCGTGCCCGGCAATGTCGCCACGGACGGACCTCCGTCCTCGCCGGCTACCCCAGCGCCCGGCGTCCTGCGGCTCGGCTCGATCGGCCCGGCAGTCCTGGCGGTCCAGAAACAACTTGTCGCCCTCGGCTACCTCTCCCCGGTGAATAGTACCTTCGACGCCGCCACAGAGATGCAAGTCGGCCAATTCCAGAAAGCGCACCCGAACCTGACCATTGATGGCATTGTAGGACCTGCCACACGTGCTGCGCTGGCCCGTGCGTTGGCCCTCCGCCAGAAGGCGGCCAATGTCGCCAAGGGCGCAACAGCTACTGTGGCGGCTTCCGGCGGTCTCTGGCAAGCCTTTGGCGCGCACATCGGGGAAATCGCCTTGGCGATCGGCACAATCGCGCTGGTTGCATGGGGCCTCTATCTCGCGTGGCAGCACCGCGCGGAAATCGAGGCCATCATCAATAAAAAGCTGGGCCGGGCCACCGTCTAAAAACCCGGTTGTATTCGAGCAACTGGATGTGCCACAACCTGATTCCGAAATTGGAGGTTCCCATGGAACATCTCGCGCTTGAAGGTCTTTGGTTGCTTGCCGCCTTGGGGGCAGCGGTTCTGATTGGCATCTTCGTCGCTCAGTACGTCAAAGACCTTGTTACCGGCGTTCCGTCCGCGCTCCGCACCGCCCTGTCACAGACAGAAGCAACAGCGCTCGCGGCCATGAAGGAGGCGCACACCACGATTGTTGCCAACGTAGCGGCTGCGGTCGCTTCGGCTTCGACGGCACCACCGGCCCCTGTTGTTGTCTTGTCGGTCGGCGCCTCAGGGGCCTCAGGAGCCTCGGGCGTCATCGGCGCATCGGGCGCATCGGGCGTCCCGGCTCACATGTAAGCGTGCTAATATGTGGACCTGGGTCACCACGAAGATCAAGGGCTTCAAGACCTTGATTACATCCGCGGCCGTCGCTGGAGTCGGGATCGTGAATATGGCCGGGGGCCTCGATCTCCGCCCTCTATTCTCGTATTTCGTCAAGGATGAATCCCAGCTTGGTGCCATCATGGTAATGCTCGGGATCATATTTGCCGTTCTGCGGGTCATCTCAACCACACCGATCGGGCAGGCTGAAAACCTCCCTCAGACCGTACCAATGAAGATTGACGCAGGAGTATGAAAAATGGACCCCATTCCTATCCTACTCCTAATTTGCGGCAGTGTTCTTATCTTTGGAGTTGTCTTGATCCTCTTCTCTCGGGCGGAATAGCATGCTTACAGGCCTTCTCGGTTTACTCGGTATCATCCCGGCGGCGCTCAATACAATCAATGGCATAACAAACGCTATTGCCAATGAACGCATTGCATTGATCAACGCGAAGACCGAGCAAGAGCGCATCCAAATCCAAGAACGAATCAACGCGCTAACGGCACGGTCTAATGTGCTGATCGCCGAATCGCGAACGCCGTCCGGCATTTGGAACGCGCGCATGCGATTCTTCATGGCGATCGGGCCGGCAGCCGTCATGTTCAAGCTTCTCTTTTGGGACAAGGTTGTCGGCAGCTTAGTCGGCTGTTCCGGCGTGACCGCTCCCGGGACCTGCGGCATCTTTATCACCGACCCCCTCGACGCGCATCAGTGGTACGCCATCACGGCCGCCATTTGCTTCTATTTCGCCGCCGACGCCTACAGCAATAAGTGACCTATGGGGACCGGGAATGAAAATCCGTTCGATTTTCACGTTGACGCTTTCGGCGCCTATGATGGTTCTCTATGCCGCCATTCTTCACTTGGTTTGGGCGACCACGTTTTATATCAATGAAGCCGCGGGGAACGGGACGGGGCTTCACGCCGTTTCCCTCTTGGTCCCGGTGGCCGGACTGTTGCCACTCTTGATACTCGCCAGTATCGCCGCCCTGATCGGCGCGTTTTTCAATTTCCCTGGTAGCCACTATCTGTTGCTTCCGCAACAGGTGCTCTTGCTTATCTCCGCGACCGGAGCAATTACGGCGATGTGGCTCGGGCATTTCGCGGATGGTGTGGAGCGGTCGCATGCATTCATCATCGCGGACCAAGCGTACGTCGTCTTGACGGCCGTAAGTCACACTCTCGCTTTGGTGTTCTACTATTTCAGCAAAGCGGAGTGATCCAGATGGATGAACTCGACAATTTCACCCCGGACCAAAAGCGCCGCCTTCTGAAAATGTTGGAGGCGCATGAGCGCGCGACATGGCTCTGGACCGGCGTCGGAATTTGGGCGAAATGGATCGTATCCGTTGCCGCCGCCGTCGCCGTTCTCAAGGCCGCGCTGTCCGGCTACTTTGGGAGCTTCAAATGACGACGGACGAAATCCTCAGCTTGGCAGAAAAGCGGGTAAAGGGGCAGAGCCGGACCTCGATCGTCGCTGCCATCATATCCATGGCCTTTGTGGCGCCCGCGATGTGGATGATGCTCGATCGCACGCCGCCGTATATCCGCGTATCCGGCTCGATCACACCGACCGAAGCTTCGCCGGGCGAAACAGTCTCGGCTCATTGGACGATTC
>Ga0307477_10000187_pt1 | contig 86051 bp, 79 predicted proteins | sample atmos_gasesECM2C_FD_203316 | JGI IMG/M metagenome (GOLD analysis project Ga0307477, IMG submission 203316) | Hardwood forest soil microbial communities from Morgan-Monroe State Forest, Indiana, United States - atmos_gasesECM2C_515 | ecosystem: Environmental > Terrestrial > Soil > Temperate...
GCCCGAGGGCGCTCGACGGATGGAACGCGAGCGCGATCTGCAGGCAGCCGGAAACCAGCGCGAGCACGCTTCCGAGTACGCCGTTCAGGAGCGTAAAGAGGGGCAGCCCTTCATCGTTTCCGGCCGCCAAGAGCCAACGATACAGTCCGATCGAGTACCACAGGAAGACCACAGTCGTTGGTAGGCTCAACCAGCCTCCCACGAGCACCCCGATGCGATGGGCGTCGAAATATGCGCTGACCGTTGCGGCGGCGGCGGCGTTGTCGGGCATGATCCCGGTGGCCAAGAACGAGGCCGCGACAAGGACAACGAACGCGAGGCCGGCATAGCCGCCGGAACGCACCGTGTGAAGGTTCATCTTTAGCGATCTCCTTCGAGACGACGTCGAAAAATGAGGATCGACGCGCCCCTATGGGCGCGCAACGACAAAGAGTTGCGCGACGACGCGCTCGAACCTGCGGCCTCCTCGCCTGCAGCTTAGGGCGCGGGGCTGACGACCGGATGCGGCTGTGCGAAGGTTGACTTCGGCAGCGACGAGGGAAACCGGTACTTCGACCAGCGGATTCGCTCGCGCGCGTCCTTACTGGTGCTGCGCGCCGAAACCGAGGCTTCGCGTGCGACCCAGTACGGGCCGGCGGCCATGAATTCGATTCGGCCCTTTCCTTTCATTCCGTGACCCGCGCTTGCGAAGGCGATGACCAGCGGAAGGTAACGTTGGGCGTCGATCAGGACGTCGCTGACCGCGAACGACGAAAGCGATACCGGATCGGTGCGAAAGGCGTACGCTTTGCGGCCCAGCACCGTTCGCGTCCCCGCGTACGTGAATGTGTAATCGGCCGGCTTTGGCGCGAGCGCTAAGACGTCGTAGCGATAGGCGCTGTTGGCGACGACGCGGACCGACGGCAGCTTGAGCGGAAGCCCGTCGGCGACCAGCGTCTCATCGCGTTCGCGGAGGCCGCTGCGATAGATTCGATGCGTCTCCTCGAGATTATGTAAACCCGACTGCTCGACCGAATATTCGAAGATCATCGCGCGCGGCCGCTCGAGCTGGGCCAATGCGTCGGCGTAGCGCTCCATTACCGTCGCCGAGAATGACGGCAAGGTCGTCAACTCCGGCGGGAGCGTTGGAACCGGCATCGTCGCTTGCGCGCTGCAAGTCAGGAACGATAGCGCGGCAATCGCGGCGCGCAATCCATTGCCGAGCCTCACCCGGCGAGCGCGCTGCGAATTGCGGCGAGCGCCGCATCGGCGCCGGAAGGGTCCTTCCCCCCGCCTTGCGCTTGGGCCGGCTGGCCGCCGCCCTTCCCGCCGACGAGCGGCGCGGCCAGCTTCACGAGGTTCCCCGCGTGAACGCCTTTTTGCACGAGGTCGTCGCTCGCGCTGACCACCAGCGAAACGGTGCCGTCGTCGATGCCGGCGAGGGCGATGACGCCGCTTCGCAGGCGCTGGCGGATTGCAGCGCTCAGATGTTTCAACGCCTCCCCGTTTGCTTCGCGTACGACCGCGGCGACGACGCGTTTGCCCGCGATCTCCTCAGACCGGTCGACGTAGGCCGCGGCATCGGCCGCGGCCAGCCGCGCTTTGATTTCACTCAGCGATTTCTGCAAGTCGCGCACTTCGCTCTGCAGACGCTCGACGCGGTCGCCGAGCTCGGCCGGCTTGGCGGAGAGCGTCTCGGAGAGCAGCGCGACGAGATCTTGCTGGTCGAGCGCGTAGGCTTCGGCGGCTTTCGAAACGACCGCTTCGATGCGCCGGATTCCGCTGCCGATCGACGACTCGGAGAGGATGATGAACATCCCGAGCTCGCCGGTGGTGATCGCGTGCGTCCCGCCGCAAAACTCGACCGCCGGACCGGCATGGACCACGCGAACTCGCTCGCCATACTTTTCGCCGGCCATCGAGATCGCGCCCGAGGCGGCCGCTTCCGCGGGGGTCATGATCTTGGTGACGAGGTGATGGTCGTCGCGAATCAGCGCGTTGACCCGTGCAACGACGTCACGCTTTTGCGATGGAGCAAGAGACCCGCCCGAAAAGCGAAAATCGAAGCGCATCCGATCGACGCCGACCCAAGAGCCGGCCTGCACGACGTCGTCGCCGAGGACGTCTTTCAGCGCGCGCTGCAAGAGGTGCGCGCTCGTGTGGTGGCGCCGAATCTCTTGACGCCAGAGCGGGTCGACCGCCGTGTGGACCAGGTCTCCCGGCACGATCGCGCCACCTTGCATGAGCCCACGATGAGCGATCGCCTCTCCGAGCCACTGCGTGTCCACGACCGTGAAGGTGGCTCCGTCGGCGGTCGTGATTATGCCGCGGTCTCCGATCTGTCCGCCCTTCTCCGCGTAGAAGGAAGTCCGGTCGAGGATGAGCTGCGCTTCGTCGCCGTCGACGATCTCTTCGACCGCGAGACCGTCGCGAACGATCGCCAGCACCGTTCCGTCGGCGTCGAGCCCGTCGTATCCGGTGTATTCGGAGACGAGCGCCGGCACGTCGCTCACGATCACGCTGGCACGTTTTCGAGCCGCATCGCCGCGCGCGCGCTCGCGTTGCTCTTCCATGGCCCGCTCGAAACCGTCAAGATCGACCTCGACGCCGGCCTCGCTCGCGATCTCGCGCGTCAGCTCGAACGGAAAACCATAAGTATCGTGGAGCTTGAATGCGTCGCTGCCGGCAAGTTTGGTTCCGCTTCTCGTAGCAGCGGCGACCAAGTCTTCGAGCATCTCGCTGCCGCGTTCGAGGGTTTTTTCGAAGGCTAGTTCTTCGGCGCCCAAGGCCTGCTCGATCCGAGCGACGGCGCTTCGAAGCTCGGGATAGCCCGGCGCGAGCGATGTGACGACGTGCGGAACGAGGGCGGTCATGAAGCCGTTCGGGTATCCCAGCAACTTCCCGTTGCGGATCGCGCGCCGCGCCAAGAAGCGCAGCACGTAGCCCCGATCGGTGTTCGACGGGTACACGCCGTCGGCGATCAAGAACGTCACCGCTCGCGCGTGATCTGCGATGATCTGCTTGCGTACGAGTTGCTCCTTGGGTGCTAATAAGGTCTTACCGACGGGCGGTTGTGCGTCGATAAGGTCGGTGAACAGGTCGGTCTGATACATTGAGACTTGGCCGTTCGCAACCGCAAGCACGCGCTCAAAACCCGAACCGAAGTCGATCGCTTTACGCGGCAGTTCCGTCAGCCTGCCATCGGCGCTGCGATTAAACTGTTGAAAAACGATGTTGCCGAGTTCGGTGAATCGCCCACCTTTATTCGGTCCTGTGTCATCGGGTCCGTCGGCATTCTCGGGACCGAGATCGTAGAATATCTCGCTGCATGGACCGCACGGCCCCGTCGGTCCCATCGTCCAGAAGTTATCTTCGTCCCAGCGCGAAATTCGCGCGGGATCGAGTCCGATCTCAGTCTCCCAGAGGCGTTGTGCTTCATCGTCTGAGACGTGCACGGTGACGTATAATCGCTTTGGGTCGATCCGCAGCGCACGCGTGTAGAAGTCCCACGCAAAACCGATCGCTTCCGACTTGTAGTAGTCGCCGAACGAGAAGAATCCGAGCATCTCGAGCAGCGTCCCGTGCCGTCCGGTACGGCCGACGTTTTCGATGTCACTCTTTGCTCCCGCGACGCGCAGGCAGCGTTGCACGGTCACGACACGCGGCGCCGGCGGCGGGACGTCGCCCAAGAACGCCGGCACGAACTGCTCCATCCCGGCGATCGTGAACAGCGTCGTCGACATCGCATCGGGGATCAAGGTCGCCGACGGAACGTGACGGTGTCCTTTGCTCGCGAAGAACTCGACGAACGAGCGCCGTAGCTCCTGACTCGTCATGACCGGCGAATTTCCGCGCGTGTGCGTTATTGTCATGCTGAGCGAAGCTCCGGAAGCTTTGTCATGCCGAGAGAAGCTCCGGAAGCTTTGTCATGCTGAGCGAAGCGAGCGCAGCGAGCGAAGTCGAAGCACCGACGGCGCTTCGACTCCGGCCCTTCGGGCCTCCGCTCAGCGTGACAAGCGCGCTCAGCGTGACAAGACTGTCGGCGCTTCGCTCAGCGTGACAAGACCGTCGGCGCTTCGCTCAGCGTGACTAGCGTGCTCAGCGTGACGAAGCGAGGTTAGATGACGTTGTGTTGCAAGAGTTGCGCTTCGATGTCGGTGAGCCGGAGAACGTCTTCCCCGAGCGACCGGACCAGCGCCGTCTGCACTCGGCTCCAGCGCGGATACGCTTCGTACAATGCGAGCCGGCCCGCGCCGGTCAGCGTGATCTGGCGCCCGCCGAAACCGGCGGAGCGGCGTTCGAACGCGATCAAGTTCGCTTCGACGAGTTCGTCGAGCGCTTCCGAAGCGGAGCCCGGATCGAGGTTCGTGATGCGCGCGACTTGCTCGATCGTGCAGGGCGCGAGGTCGGAGATCGTGTTCAACAACAAAAAGTCTCGCGTCTGTAATCCGGTCGGCGCAAGCGCTTCGTTGTAGAGCTCTCCCATACGGTGCATGAGCCGCCCGCACAGTGCATAAAGACAAGCACTGGGATCGATCTGAAACCGCTCCTTGGGCGTGGCAGCCATGCATGGGGATTGCGCGTTTCGACTCGCCCAACCCTATCGCTCGTATAGGGCTTCCCGCAATTTCTCCAGGGCCTTTTGCTGCAGTCGGGAGACATGCATCTGGGAGACATTGAGCCTTTTGGCGATCTCGGTTTGTGAGACTGATTCGTAAAAGCGCAGGAAAAGAATGATGCGTTCGCGGCGCGACAGCACGTCAAAGGCTTTCTCGAGGTTTGCGCGGTCCTCCATGTTCGCCAGCTCTGGGTCTTGTTGCCCAATGTAATCGGCTAGGGTTTGCGCGTTCTTGTCGCCGTCGCCGGCGACTTCGCTGTCGAGCGAGAGAAGATTGTACGCCTGGCCGAGCTCCTGCGCCTCGAGAATGTCTTCGTCGGTCGCACCGAGGTGCGCCGCGAGTTCGCCGACGGTGGGTGAGTGCCCCAGCTCCACCGTCAACTTCTCAATCGCCCGGTTGACGCTCAGGTTGAGTTCTTGCAGCCGGCGTGGAACCTTGACCGCCCAGCCCTTATCCCGGAAATGACGCTTGATCTCGCCGACGATCGTTGGGGTCGCATAGGTCGTGAATTCGACGCCACGCCCGAGGTCGAAGCGATCGATCGCCTTGATCAGGCCGACCGTCCCGACCTGAATGAGGTCTTCAAGCGCCTCGCCGCGATTTGCGAACTTGACGGCCAGATAGCGGACGAGGTTGAGATGCGCCACCACGAGCGCGTCGCGCAGCCGATCGGCTTCAGCTGGTTTCTTGGCTCGGGCTGCGGCGAGTCGCGCGAAGACCTCGCGCGTCCGTCGGCGGTCCCAGCGTTGCTCATCGTTCTGCTGCGGCGCCGTTCTCGGCGCCATTCGTGAGCTGTCTATGAGCCGACGCGCTTGGTCATGATGAGCTCGCCACGCGAATCGCCGTCGGGGGTGTGCTGAACGTCGTCCATGAGCGCCTGGATGAGAAAGATGCCGAGCCCCTCGATCGAGCCCCCGCTCGGCCGGCGTAGCGACGAGTCGGGACGGATCGCGCCGCCGTCGCGAACGCGGATGGTCAGATGATCGACGCCGCTTTCGCAGGTGATGTCGATCGTGTCGCTCAGCCCGCCGGCTTGGATCACGTACGTGCAGGCTTCGGCGATGGCGAGTTTTAGGTCTTCGATGTCTTCGACGGAAAACGGCAACCGGTTCGCGATCGCCGCGACGGTCAAGCGGGCAACGGCGACCCACTCAGCTTTGCTCGGGATGCGCAGCTCGACGGTCCCGTGCGACTTCTCCGCGGCTGCGACCTGCGGCTCGTTCAAACCAGCGCCTTTTGCGCGTCGGCCTCGTCGTCGTAGATGCCGAAAATCTTGACCAACCCGGTGATGTCGAAGATCTTTCGGATCTGAGGATTGGTACAGACCAAACTGACGCTCCCGCCGTGTTCGCGGACCCTTTTCAGACCGCCGATGAGGACGCCGAGTCCGGTCGAATCGATATAGCGAACCTTCTCGAGATTGATGACGAGATTGTAGTGACCTTGGTCGATCAGCTCCGTGATGGCGTCTTTGACCTTCGGGGAGGTGTACACGTCGATTTCGCCGCCGAGTTCGACCACATACGCGTCGTGGTCAGATTCGCGAACGTTGACTTTGATATCCAAGGTTTCTCCTAGTTTCTTTGGGCAAAATCGGCCGCGGTGTCTCGGGCTCGATTTGAAGCTTCTCTGAAGGTTGCTCTCAAGAGGTGACGGAGATCGTCTCCCCGCGCTGGGCTTAAAACGAGGGCTGCGGCGGCGCCGACGATCGCGCCCGTGATGAATCCGGTTAGAAAATCGCTCAGATCGACCGGCCGCTCAGCCATCGCGGGACTCGTTCCCATCCCGCGGTTTGCGCATCGCCGAGGTCACCCCGGACAATGTCGTGCCGATGAGGTTGGCGGTCTTCGAAGCTCCGCTTGCTACGTTTTCCAATTGCGAGACGACCGCTGCCAGCCGAGCGAGCGTCGAGTCGGCAGTATCGGCGATGCCGCCGACGTGCGTCAACGTCGATGCGATCGGGACCGACATCACACCTATCTGCTGGTCGACCTCGTCGAGCGTCTTGCAAAGCCGCGTGAAGAGGGCGCCGGCCTGCAGGCACGCGACGAAGATACCGGCGCCGACGAGCAGTGCGCCGAGGCCGACGCCGACGTACAAGACGACCGACCACGACTGTGCGGTCATGTTACCTTTCGTTCAGGGGGCAGTGGGGCTGGGTAGCCTTCTATACCCTTACCGCGTTTCTGACGGATTCAATAATCCTCGGTAGGATCGCATGGAGTTCATTCACCTCCTGCCGCCCTGTGAGGCGGCCGAAGGAGAAGCGGATCGTTCCGCGCCGGGCCCAGTCGGGCGCGCCGAGCGCGGAAATAACGTGGGACGGCTGGGCCGAGCCCGCGGCGCAGGCGCTTCCGACGGAAACTGCTACGCCTTCCAGGTCGAGTCGGACGAGAAGCGCGGGCGCGTCGATTCCGGCGAAAGCGAGGCTGGAGATGCTCGGAAGTCGTGACGTACCGCACCCATTGATCCGAGCCTCGGGAACTTCGGCGAGGACCCCGGCCTCGAAATCATCGCGCAGCCCGCGGAGCCGTGCGGCTTCGCCGTCGAGATCGGCGACGGCAAGCTCGAGCGCCGCCGCAAAACCGACGATCCCCGCGACGTTTTCGGTCCCCGCTCGCAAACCCGATTCCTGACCACCGCCCACAACGAGCGGCGCGAGCGGCGTCCCCGTTCGCACGTACAGCATCCCGACGCCTTTGGGTCCGTAAAACTTGTGCGACGACAAGGTGAGCAAGTCGATCCCGAGTGTCGCGACGTCGACGGGGACGCGGCCTGGTGCCTGTACGGCGTCGGTATGGAAGAGTGCACCACGCGCTCGCGCCAGTGCCGCGAGTTTGCCGATCGGCTGCAGCGTCCCGATTTCGTTGTTCGCCAGCATGACGCTAGCGAGCGCGGTGTCCTCGCGCAAAGCTGCCGCGAATTCATTTGGGTCGACCCGGCCGTTCCGGTCAACCGGCAGGATCGTAACCTCGAAACCGTCGTCTCGCAAAACTTCGACTGCCTGGAGGACCGCGCGATGCTCGATCGCGCTCGTCACGACGTGCTTCCGCCGCCCGCGCAGCGCTCGGGCCGCGCCGGCGATCGCAAGGCTGTCGGCTTCTGAGCCGCCTCCGGTAAAGACGATTTCGCGTGGCCGCGCGCCGAGGGCTCGCGCCACCCGCTCGCGCGCGTCGTCGAGCGCAGCTTTCGCGCGGCGTCCTTCCGCGTACGCCGCACTCGGGTTGAAATCGAGTTCGCCGAGATGCGGCAGCATCGCCGCGACGACTTCGGCTCGAGGGGGGGTGGTCGCCGCGTGGTCCGCATAGATGCGTCGTCGCGGAGCGCTCACCGCTTGCGCTTCCCTTCGCGGGGAGCCGCGATCCCGGGCTCTTCGCCGCGCTCGCCCGGAACGTAATAGCGCCGCTCGGCGACGTTCGGCGGCAAGAACGATTGCTCTGCATCGTAATCTTCGTGGGAGTAGATGTAATCGCGCCCGTACCCCAATTGCCGCATGAGACCGGTCGGTGCGTTGCGCAGGTGCAGCGGCACCGGATCGTTGCGCGTCCCTTCGACGTCGGCGAGTGCGGCGCTGTAAGCGCGGCCGACGCTGTTCGATTTCGGCGCAAGTGCGAGATAGAGCGTCGCGTGGGCGAGTGGGAAGAACGCTTCGGGCATCCCCACGAAGTGCGCCGCTTGCTGCGCCGCGATGGCGACCTGCAAGCCGCGAGAATCGGCCAGTCCGACGTCCTCCGACGCCAAGATCACTAAACGCCGCGCGATGAAGAGAATGTCTTCGCCGGCATCGAGCATTCGCGCCAGCCAGTAGACGGCGGCGTTCGGATCGCTACCACGAATGGACTTTATGAACGCGCTGATGACGTCGTAGTGGTATTCGCCCTTCTTGTCGTAGGCGACCATTCGGCGCTGCAGCGCATCGGCGACGAGAGCGACGTCGATGTGCTTGAGGCCGCCGTCGTCGGGCGTGGCGGCCGAGGCCGCAAACTCAAGCGTGCTCAGCGCGACGCGGGCGTCGCCGTTGGCGAGGCGGACGAGCGCCGACCGCGCGTCGGCGTCGAGGACGATGCGCTCGTTTCCGAGTCCCCGCACCTTGTCACCCAGCGCGCGCTCGACCAATTGCACGATCTGCTCTTCGGTCAGCGCGTACAAGACGAAGACGCGCGTCCGTGAGAGCAGCGCCGAATTGACTTCGAACGAGGGATTCTCCGTCGTCGCGCCGATCAGCGTAATCGTTCCATCCTCGACGTACGGCAAGATCGCATCTTGCTGTGCTTTGTTGAAGCGGTGAATTTCGTCGACGAACAAGACAGTGCGCCGGCCGAGCGCGCGAGCCTTCTGAGCGCGTTGCACGACCGCGCGCAAGTCGGCGACGCCGGCGCTTACGGCCGACAGACCGACGAAGTCGGCGCCCGTCGCGCTCGCGATCACTTCGGCGAGGGTCGTTTTCCCCGTACCCGGCGGGCCCCACAAGATCAGCGATGGGACGGCGTCGGTTTCGATCGCGCGGCGCAGGGCGCGACCTTCGCCGACGATGTGATCCTGGCCGACGAATTCGTCGAGCGTCTTGGGACGCATCCGCGCCGCGAGCGGCGCCGGTTGTGCGTCGCCTTCGAACAGTCCCACGCTTTCGCCGGTCCGGCGCGCGTTCACGGGCGGCGCGGAGCGCGCCCCGTCAAAAGAGCCGACCCTTCTTCTTCGGCGCGGGCGTCTTGGGTGGCCCGGGCGAGGGAGTCTCGACGGGGAAGCGGACGAGCACATGAGGCTTCCCGCCAACCTCGGCTTGACCGGTTACGGTGTTGTAGTCGACGACGTCGCCGTCGAGAAATTGCTCCTTGTCGCGAAGGTGGACGTGACCTTCCATGTGCAGCATGTGAGTGTTGTCATCGAGCGTCGCAACGTCCGAGGAGCCTTCCCGGTTCGCTTGCGTGAAATGGACGTTGCCGGCGGCGGTGTAGAGTTTGCGAAGGCCGTCGGCATCGAGTTTGTCGCAGGTCAAGGTCGACGGTTCCTGGGTCACCTTGGTCACGTCGCCGCCGGATTTGAGCGGTTGAGTCTGATGAACGACGACGCTGCCCTCGGCGTGCATGACCTTTTTCTTGGAGTTTCCGTTCGCTTTGTCGGCGGTGATCTCGGTGCCGGAGCGCGTCGCGGTGAAACGCTCCGGAATCGTGTAGTTTCCGCTTTGAAAATTGTAACTCAAATGCGCGGCTTGGATGTGATCGAAGCCGGCAAAACTGCTCGCCAAGCCCGCGGGTGCGTCGGACCGAGCGGGTGTTTCGGTGACCGTGACGCGAGGCGTGGACGTCCCGTGCGGACTGGGTTTCGAAGCGGGCGCCGGCGATGCGGCGTCGGCGGGTGACGCAAGCGCGAGCACGGCTGAAGCGAGCAGAAGGGCGAGTGAACGGGTGCGGTTGTGAATCTTCATCTATATCTGCTGATTTTCGCCGCTGCGGCGAGACCGGCCCGCAGGCAAGTTTAAGGTTTCGATGAGACTCGCGAATGGTAATGTCCCTTCGCGGATCAGCCGCACGTCGGTTTGCGAGATGTCGACGACGGTCGAAGCGACGCCGTGTCGGGCGGGCCCAACATCGATGAAAAGGTCGGCTTCAGGAAGATCGCGCGCGGCTCCGCGTCCCGTGTACGGTTCGTCTCCGCTGAGGTTAGCACTGGTCGCGGCGAGCGGCCCCATGCGTTCGAGCAATGCTCGGCAGAACGAGTCGTCGGGAACGCGCAGACCGATCGTCGGCAAGTCGCCCACGACGTACGGGTCGATCGCGGCCGGCCGGCGCACGACCAGGGTCAACGGGCCGGGCAGGAAACGGCGCGCCAATGCGACGGCGCGTTCGTCGTACAGGATGTACGGAAGCAGGTCGTCGACGTGCGCAAAATATAGCGCGAGCGGCTTCTCGCGAGAGCGGCCTTTGAGTGCGTAGATGCGGTCGATCGCCGGATGGCACGTCGGATCGCACCCGACTCCGTACACGGTGTCCGTGGGGAAGATGATAACGCCGCCGTCTCGCACGACCCCCGCCGCTTCGTCCACGACCTTTTCGAGTGCGACTGCGCGGGCATCGATCCGACGCACTTACACGTTATGCGAACTGCGAGCCATTTTTGTCGAGTTCGAGGAGCGAAGAGCGATGAATGGTAAAACCCATTTGAGCGATGAGCGACGAAGAAATCGGCAAAAAGGGCCGCAGTTAGACACGGACTCGCATTCCTGTTCCTATGGCCACGCACGACAGCGGATCGTCGGCGACGATGACCGGGATACCGGTGATCTCGCCGAGCAAAGCGTCGAGGCCGCGCAAGAGCGCTCCGCCGCCGGTGAGTATCATGCCGCGGTCGATGATGTCGGCGGCGAGTTCGGGAGGAGTTTTCTCGAGCACCGACTTCACCGCTTCGATGATCGCCTGCAACGGTTCGGCGAGCGCTTCGCGAACTTCTTCGCTGGTGATCTTGACGGTTTTCGGCAGGCCGTTGATCAGGTCGCGTCCGCGGATCTCCATCACCATCTCTTGATCGAGCCGATATGCCGAACCGATCGTGATCTTGATCTCTTCAGCGGTGCGCTCGCCGATCATCAAATTGTAGACGCGCCGAATGTGACGGATGATCGCCTCGTCCAATTTGTTGCCGGCGACGCGCAACGATTGTGAGACGACGATTCCGCCGAGCGAGATGACCGCGACGTCGGTCGTGCCGCCGCCGATATCGACGACCATGTTGCCCGAAGGGTCGTCGATCGGAAGGCCCGCTCCGATGGCGGCCGCCATCGGCTCTTCGATGATGTCGACGCTGCGCGCGCCGGCCAGCTTCGCCGCGTCGCGCACGGCGCGTTCTTCGACGCTCGTGATCTCGGCCGGGACGCAGATCACGACCGCCGGTTTCGGTTGGAGGAGCTTCTCGAAGAAGGAGCGATCCCGCGTTACTTTCTTGATGAAATAATGAAGCATCGCCTCCGTAACTTCGAAGTCCGCGATCACCCCATCGCGCAGAGGCCGAATCGCCTGGATGTTGCTGGGCGTCCGGCCGAGCATTTGCCGCGCCTCCTCGCCGACCGCCAGCGTCTTATTCGTCCGCACATCCTTCGCGACGACCGACGGCTCGCGCAGGACGATTCCTTTCCCCCGCACGTAGACGAGCACGTTGGCAGTCCCCAGGTCAATCCCGATATCCATAGAGCCGGGTTAATTAAGGCGCCGGGCTGCGAGTACCCTTGAAATAACCCATCACGATTGATCGAAAGGGCCAACGGTCAACCGACCGCAGGATTCGCGGCGGTTTCGAAGGTGCCGAGGGGTTCGAGCAGCGGCGCGATTCCGCTGGCGCGCTGCACTTGACCTCCGAGTGTCGAGAGCATCTCTTCGATTCGCTCGTAGCCGCGATCGATGTATTCGAGTCCGATGATCTCGGTCTCGCCTTGCGCGGCGAGGCCGGCGACGACGAGCGCCGCACCGGCGCGGATGTCGGGTGCTTCGACCGGTGCGCCGGAGAGGGCGCTTCCTTTGATGAGCGCCTTGTTGTTTTCGACGCGCACGTCTGCGCCCATGCGCGCCAGCTCGTTGACGTACGAGAAGCGCGCGTTGAAAATCGTTTCCTCCACGACGCTCGTTCCCGGGCAGCTGCACAGAAAGCTCAGTACGGGCGGCTGCAGGTCGGTGGGAAAGCCTGGATATGGCGCGGTGAGAATGTCGGTGCCGCCCGCGATGTGGTCGGATTGCGCCCGCACCCAATCGGTGCCGCTTGAAATCTTCGCCCCGCATTCGGCGAGCTTGAGCATAACCGCCCCGAGATGTTCGGGTGCGCAGCGTTTGACCGTTACGTCACCGCGGGTCGTCGCACCGGCGATGAGCAAAGTTCCAGCGACGATTCGATCGGGGATGACCGTGTATTCGACTCCGAGCAATTCGCGGACGCCTTCGACGACGATCGTGTCGCCGCCGTGTCCCGAGATATTGGCGCCCATGGCGACCAAGAAATTCGCGAGATCGACCACCTCAGGTTCCATCGCCGCGTTGCCGATCGTGGTGGTCCCCTGAGCTAAGACTGCGGCGAGCATTGCGTTTTTCGTCGCGCCGATGCTTGGCATGCGAAACTCAATCGCCGCGCCGCGGAGTTTGCCGCGTTTGGCGATCGCGATCAAATAGCCGTGCTTGTTCGAAACCGTCGCACCGAGCGCGCAAAAGGCCTGTTCGTGCATGTCGGTGGCGCGGGTCCCGAGGATGCATCCGCCGGGCAGCGGGACTTCCGCCCTACCGAAGCGTGCCAGCAGCGGCCCGACGAGATCGAACGATGCGGCCAGTTTTCGAACCAGCGTGTACGGCGCTCGATTCGATGCGACGTTGCCGGCATCGATGACGATCGTGTTCGGGCCCTCGGAGCGCAGCCGGGCGCCGAGCGCCTCGAGCAGCGACCACATGACCGAGACGTCGGTGATGCGCGGGACGCGATGCAGGACGACGGGCGTTTTCGCCAACAGTGCCGCCGCCATGATCGGCAGCGCCGCATTCTTGGCGCCATGAGTGTCGACGCTGCCCTCGAGTGTGTGGCCGCCACGCACGCGAAGCGTCGTCTCGAGTCGGTCGAGGACGTTCACGCTCTCTCTTTCGGAGCCCCGACCGTCGTTGCCCTGGCCCTAGTCCGCGAGACGATCACCCATCGCTGGGGCCGGCGCGAGCGACTCGCGGCGTTGAGCGGCGATGCCAAGCGCCAGCGCGATGAAACAGAAGAACGCAGGGATCGCCGCCGTCCAGGTCGGCCCGTAGACCGCGAGCACCGTCGTCGTGAGCGGCGGCATAAGTACGCCGGAGATCGATTCGAGCGACGAACCGACACCCAAGACGGTTCCGCGCACGCGTTCCGGCGACGCATCGGTTAAGAGCGCCGGCAGCATTGCGTTGCTGACGGACAGCGCGAACGAGAAGATCGGCATGACAAGCGCGAGCGTCGGGATGGTTCGGCAGAACGGGACGACCAAGAAGAACGCGCAGGCCGCAATGAAGCCGACGTTCGATGCCGCGCGATGCCCGAGTTCCGGCCGAGCCGCCCCGAGCCGATCCGATATTCTCCCGACGACGCCGATCTGAAAGAAAACGCTGAGCACGCCGAACGCTGCGAAGAAAAAGCTGGTCTGCGAGGGTCCGAAGCCGAGTAGCGCCTTGAGCACGAGCGCGTAGACCGCAAACCAGCCGTAGAGCGCCAGCGAGTAGGCCAGCTTCTGCACCAGAATCGGCGAGACGAGCGGATCGCGCAGAAATCGGAAAATGTCGCCGAACGTGGCGGACGGGCCTCGCTCGCCTTTTTCGGCGACTTTCTCCGGCAGCCAGAAGATCGTCATGACGAGCGTAACGATTTGAAGCGCCGTCGCCAGCAAGAACGGCGCCTTGTAGCCATACTGCAGCAGGACGCCGCCAAGCAGCGGACCAAAAACGAACCCGGCGCTGAACGCGGCGCCGACATAGGCAAAGGCGCGCGAACGCTGCTCGGGTTCCACGCGATCGGCGACGTAGGCTTGCGTAACGCTGATGTTGCCGCCGGAGATCCCTTCGACCACGCGCGCTGCGAAGACCCAGCCGAGTGAGGGAGCGAAGGCGAGCATCGCCCACCCGATCGTCGCGCCGATTTGGCTGATGATCAGGACCGCTTTGCGGCCGATGCGGTCGCTGATGTTCCCCCAAATTGGAGCCGCGACGAACGAGCAGAACGCGAACGTCGCGAACAACACGCCGACGATCGTGTACGACGCGTGGAAGTGCGTCACGTAGAACGGCAGAATCGGTATGAGGATCGAGAAGCCGAGGATATCGATGAACGTGATGCCCAAGATGGGCGCGAGTTTTTGAATCACGTTAGTGGCCTGTAACAGAGGGACGAGAGGTGGCGTCGTCTGCGCCGGAGCGCGCCGGCGCGAAGCGACGAGCGCCGAATGGTAGAGCCATTTCAGCGAGGAGCGACAAAGCCGGCGCGCATCCGCCGCGACGACCCGAAGGGCTGCGCGTCTTTCGACCAGCTGCGTCGTCGCTCTTCGCTCGCAAAGCGCTGCTTTTGTCGCTCATCGCTCCTCGCATCTGGCCGAAATACATCGCAGCGACACCTCCCGGCCCTCTGTTACAGGCCACTGAGCTAGACGGGCCGCGCTTCGAGCGGCGTCTCGGTGCGCCGCGTGGATCCTCCGAGCGCAGAGGTGAGGATGAGATCGCGAATCAGGTCCGGCAGGCGTGAGACCAGCAAACGCAGGCGCGCGTCGGCTCCGACGAGATAGCGCGCTCTCGGGCGTCGCGCGGTCAGCGCTTTCTCGATCGCTCGTGCGACCCGATCGGGTGAAATACCGCGCAGTTCCCGTTGTTGCGCGACGCGCATCATTTGACGGATCGACGCCTCGTAGTCGGCGCGCCGTTCGAGTTCGGCGCCGTCGAGGATGCGAAGGCTGGCATCGATCGAGCGCCGCCAGAGCGGCGTGCGAACCGAACCCGGCTCTACGACCGAGACGCAGATGCCGAAGGGCCGTAACTCGAGGCGCAGAGCGTCGCTGATCGCTTCGAGCGCAAATTTTGAGGCGGAGTATGCGCCCACGAACGGGCTGGCCAGTTTTCCGCTGATCGACGAGACGTTGACGATTCGGCCGTTGTTTTCGCGCAACAGCGGCAGGAAGGTTTGGATCGCGGCCAGCGCGCCGAAAAAATTCACGTCAAATTGCTTGCGGATCTCGGAGAGTGGAAGCAGTTCGAGCGGGCCGGCGAGTGCGATGCCGGCGTTGTTGACCAGCGCGTCGAGGCGATATTCTCGCAGGCTTTCGATCTTCGCGCGGGCTCGCAGCAGCGACGTTTGGTCGGCGACGTCGATCAGCATCGGCTTGATGTATCCGGCACCTTCGTTCAAGAGCGTCTCGCCGTCGATTTGACGGCGGATTCCTGCGAATACGATCGTGCCGTGCGCGGCTAGGCGAAGCGCGGTAGCGTAGCCGATGCCGCTCGAAGCACCCGTAATCAAGACGGCCGATTGCCGGCGCATGCCGGCGTCGCCGGCGTTCGTCTTCCCGTTCGTCGTCGTGATCGCGATCATTCGGCCACGGCCGCCGGACGCTTAGGGACCAGCACGATGGCGATGTGGCTCATGACTTTCTCATCGTCTTGGTTGAGCGTCGTCAACTTAAAACGACAAATGCCGCTCGGCTTTTCGGGGTTGGCCCGCGTGCTTTCAACTTCGGCGAGGACGTGGAGAGCATCGCCCGGATAGACCGGCTTTAGCCAGCGCAGTTCGTCGACGCCGAGACCGACGCCGCCGTGACGGCCGAAGATATTGCTCTCGACGATAAGCCGCATGGTCACGGCAGTCGTTTGCCAGCCGCTCGCCACCAAACGCCCGAACGGCGAACGCTTCGCCGCCTCGGGATCGATGTGGAAGTCTTGCGGATCGAACTCGCGCGCAAACGCGATGATCTCGTCTTCGCGGAGCGTCTTGCTTGCGGTCACGAGACGTTCGCCGACTTTCCAGTCTTCGAAGTAGCGGTCAGCCATCGTCGTGCTGTTGGTTCGCCGGGTCGATGCAGCCTGCTAGAATTTAGGGGGCCCACGCCGCGTGAGTGGCGTGGGGGCGCGCAGCGATGTTAGCGATGTGCGAGCGGCGTAGTCGCGAGCGCCCGCGACACGTCGCGGAGCGCCAAGCGCGGCGCAACGTGCCGCGCCATTTAAACCGATTGAATCAAGATGCGAGTTGCGTGGTTAGATATGACCCGCGTTCGAGTTCGTCGACGATCGACGGAGCCATTGGGCGCCAGCCGAGGTCGCTCTTCGCACGAGCCGCGCTGATGCGCTGGTCGAGCATGAGGCATTCACCGAAAGGTCCGAGCATCTCGGGATGAATCAAGGTCACCGCGCCGCCCGCGCCGGCGCCGCGACTCGCCGCTTCGGCGATTTCGCGAACGGTAAACGTGCTGTCGTCGACGGCATTATAGACGGCTCCCGGTTTGCCGCGTTCGACGACGAGCGCGATGAGCGGAGCGAGATCGTGGCGCGCTACCGTCGCCCAATGATTGGAACCATTTCCGACGATGGTCGCTGCGCGGCGCTCGCGCGCCGACTGTGCGAACATCGCGGGAATTCCGCCGCCGTCGCCATAGACGACGCCGGCGCGCACGATGTGGCTTCGAATGCCGACTTTCACCATGTTGAGAACCATCTGCTCGAGTAGCGCGCGTTTCTCGACGTGGGCCGGAGGGCGGATCGGGGCGGTTTCATCGACGAACCCGTCGGTGTCGCCGTAGACCCAGGCGCCGCTCACGTACAAGAGTGGATTCTCGGTTCCGGCCATCGTGCGCGCGATCGCGCGCATCGCATTCAGGTCGACGGTCCACGGATCGGCGTCGGTCGCTTGGATGCAGTAGACGACCGCCTCAGCGGACTTCACCGGAGCGACTAAGGTCTGAGGTCGTGCCGCGTCGGCGGAGACGGTCTCGATGCCCTGCGATGCGAGCTTCGCGCGGGCAATATCGCTCCGCGCGGTCGCCACCGTCTGGTGTCCGCGAGCGCGAAAAGCGCGTTCGACCGCGCCGCCGACGTACCCAGTCGCGCCGACGATGAGGACCTTCATATACTACGGTGTTCGGCTGTTTGGACGCCGTCCTGAAACCGGGTCCGGAGGGCGGAGGTTGCCGCGGGTGTGAAAGGCGGGGCTTCGGGGCCGGTCGCCGCGGCGATCGCGATCTTCTACATCTTTCTCTGGGCGTCGGCGTACGTGCCGAGCAAGATCGCCGCCGTCGAGGCCCAGCCGCTCTGGTTCCTCGCCGCGCGCTTCCTAGCGGCCGGCCTGCTGCTGGCCGTACCGGCGGTCGCCTTGCGGAAGCCGGTCCCGGCGACTCTGCGCGGCTGGCTCGTCGCCGCGGCGCTCGGCATCTTCACGAATGTTCTCTATCTCGGGCTCACCTACACGGCGATGCAGCGTCTTTCGGCCGGGATGGCGGCGTTGGTGGCCAGCACGAACCCGCTCGTCCTCGGTTTGCTCGCACCCCGCTTCCTGGGCGAACCGTTGACCCGCCCCAAAGCGCTGGGCCTCGTCCTCGGCTTCGGCGGCGTGGTCTTCGTCATCGTGGCTCGCCACGGAGCGCCTTCCGCCTCGCCGCTGGATGCCGGGCTCGCGTTTTGCGGCGTTCTTTCGAGTGCCGTCTCGACGTTGCTTTTCAAACGCTTCGCGATCGATCAGAGCCTGGTGGCGATCAACGCGATCCAGTTGTGCGCGGCGGGGCTCGTCACCATTCCGGCCGCGCTCTTACTCTACGGCGCGCCGCGTCTGGTTGTGACGCCCGAATTGACGACGTCGTTCCTCTATCTCGTGGTCGTCATCAGCGTTGGTGCTTCACTCGTTTGGTTCTGGTTGCTCCGGCACGGCGAAGCGAGCCGCGTTACCGCGTACTACTACTTGACGCCGGTGTTCGGTCTCGGGCTGGCGGCGGCGATGCTGCGCGAACCGCTGGCCTCGACCGATCTCATCGGCCTCGTCGCCATCGCCGGCGGAATCGCGCTCGTGCAACGCTCGTGAGGATGCGCTACGGAATCTTGGCGCTCGTGACCTCGGCTCAGGCCGGAGCCGCGATCGTGCAGCAAGGGATGGGCTCGCTCGGACCGTTCTTCACCGCCGAGTTCTCGCTGAATCGCGCGCAACTCGGCATCATTTTCGGCGTGCTGATGCTCGGGGGCACGGCGACGACGCTCGCCTCCGGCGTCGCGGTCGACGCGTTCGGCGAGCGACGAATGATTCTTTTCAGCGGCGTAACCATGGGCATCGCCCTGATCGCGGCGACCTTCTTCCATTCGTATCCATGGCTGGTTAGCTGGATGATGGTGGCCGGCATCGGCTACGCGGCGGCCACACCGGCCGGGGGCCGCGCGATCCTATTGTGGTTCGAACGCAATCGGGGGCTCGCGATGGGCATCCGGCAGATGGGGGTCCCGATCGGCGGCTTCATCGGCGCGCTTCTGCTGCCGCTCTTTGCGGCTTTCGGAACGTATCGCTTAGCGCTGGCGGTCGGCGGAATCTTGACGATGCTGCCGGCGATCGTCGCGGCGACGTTGTATCGTCATCCCGAAGGTCACATTGCGGCGACCAAAGGTCTGGCTGAAGTCGTTCGCGCGACGCTCGAGGTCGCTCGCGATCGACGCATCCTCTACGTAACGTTGACGTGCATGATCTTGGTCACCGCTCAATCCAACATGCTGACGTTCCTCGTGCTCACGCTCGTGCGCGACGCGAAGATCGACATCGCCGTCGCCGGCGCCGGCCTGGCGCTCGCGCAGGTCGGCGCAATGGCCGGCCGCCTGGCCTGGGGCTTCGTCAGCGACGGCCTCTTCAAAGGGGACCGCATGGCGCCGCTGATGTACTCGTGCATTCTCGCTTCGCTGGCGTCGGCGTCTGTCGCCTTCGTGCCCGAGCATGCGGTGTGGTTCGCTCTCGCGATCGCCTTCGTGCTTGGAATAAGCGGCGCAGGTTGGAATGGGCTGTTCACGGCCGCCGAAGTCGAGATCGGGGGTCCCGATCGTGCCGGGAGCGCGCTCGGCATCGGGTTGACCGGAGTCTTTGCGATGGGGATTTTCGCCCCGCCGCTCTTCGGAGCACTCGCCGACGCGCGCGGTTTCGGGTTTGCCTGGATCGCGCTTGCGGTTTTTCTCCTGTTGGCGTTTGCACCGGCGATCCTCGCTCGCCGCGCCATCGCGCATGCTAATCTGACGGCATGACTATCCTTGTGACCGGAGGATCTCGTGGAATCGGCGAAGCGATCGTGCGGGCGCTGCATCGGGCCGGACATTCCGTCTTCTTCAGTTACGCCACGCAGCGTGAGCGCGCCGAGCAGATCGTACGCGAACTGGGCGAGCGCGTCGGCTGCGCGCGTTGCGACCTCGCCGACGCGGATGCTTTACGGGTGTTGGTTGATGGAACGGTACGGCGTTTCGGTTCGCCGGCGGTTCTGGTCAACAACGCCGCGATCTTTGAGGAAAACCCATTCGAAGGAGACGATTTCGCGCGCTGGAGCGAGGGTTGGCAGCGGACCTTTGCGATCAATCTTTTCGGCGCCGCGAATCTTAGCTGGCTCGCGATGCGGAAGATGCGCGAGCGGCCGCCGCAGCCCAACGGTACGCGCGGGCGCATCATCAACATCGCTTCGCGCGCGGCGCATCGAGGAGAATTGACGTACGCCGATTATGGTGCCAGCAAAGCGGCACTCGTTAATCTGACCAAATCGATCGCGCGCGGCTGCGCGAAGGATGGCATCGTCGCGTTCGCCGTGGCGCCGGGCTTCATCGAAACCGAGATGGCCGCGGGCGAGCTTGCCCGCGACCGAGCGCAGGTCGAGGCCGAGATTCCTTTGGGTCGCGTTGGTACGCCGGCCGACGTCGCGCGCGTCGTCGCATTCTTGGCATCCGGCGAAGCCGATTACGCGACCGGCACGACAATCGACGTCAACGGTGCTTCTTACGTGCGCTAGGTTTCCTTTCACCCGGACCGAATTCGCAGCACTCTTGCCCGGGTGGCGGAATTGGTAGACGCGCTGGTTTCAGGTACCAGTGGCCGCAAGGTCGTGGGGGTTCGAGTCCCTTCTCGGGCACGTTTTTTGAGGGAAAAGGCGCGATGTTTTTGCCGACAAAGCTCCGTGCAATTGTGTTATCAAACTCCCGGCGCCGATTCGTGGTTTACGGCCTTCGCGAAGAATTCTTTCGGTTGGATAGATCCGTGAGCGCCGGGCGCACCGTTAGCGCTGTTGCGATCGCCATGCTGGCAATGGTACTTGCGGCGTGTAATAACAGTTCAAGCTCGGGCGGCGGGATCGGAACGCCATGTCCGGCGCTCGTGCTCGCACCGCCCGTGTTGCTCTATCCCAAACCCGGTGCGACGGCCGTGCCGCTCGGCGTCGGAGTTCTGATCCTTTCGAACATCGGATCGCTGGGCGGAAGCGTCACGTTGACGTCGGCGACGTCGGGGATTGCCGTCGGCGCGTTCGGTCCGGCGCCCTCGCCGTTGCCGAGCGGCGCGGCGACGCCGCAACCCGGCGCGACGGCTCAGGCAGCGAGCATATCTCAGCTGTCCGCGAGCAACACCTACACCGTGAACTTCACCGGCAATTCGCCGCCGGGAAGTTCGTGCGGACCCCTTCAGGCCGGCGGCGCAATAGGTTCGTTCTCGACGTAACCTCGCTTTAGGATGAAGCCGCGGGTGTAACTACGATCTTCGCCTTCATGAAGGTGTGATACGTGCAGAAATATTGATACGTCCCGGGCTTCTTGAAGGTAAAGGTCCACTTCTGACCCTTATCCAGATTGCCCGAATCGAAGAGCGGCTTCTTGCCGTCGCCCATCGCGGCGGCGGTCACCGTGTGCGCGGGATCGTCGTCGTTCACGAACGTCACGGTCGTACCGGCCGCGACGGTCAACTCGAGCGGTTTGTAGGCAAAGTCCTTGGCGCGAACGACGACCGGCGCAGCGCTTGCAGCGGGCGCGGGCGACTCCGCGGAGGCGGCCAGATCGGGGACCGGAAGGATGCAGCAAAGCCCGGCTGCAAGCGCGGTTGCCGCGACGGTGAGGACGAGTTTTTTCACTTGGAACTCCTCGCAAGAGCGGGACGTCGGTTCGGGTGTGGGCGCGCTTATACAACGCGCAGATACGTATGAAGGATTCCTAAAAAGGCGGATCGTTCTTGACGGGCCGTTGCTAGAGTGCCTTCACGCGAGGTGAAGCGCTAAAAGAGGTCGAGAGACTGAGCCCGAAGGGTCGCCTCCCCGCTTTTCTCGAGAAGAAAGGACCGCCCGGATGAAACGACTCCTGTTTCTTGCGTCGATCGTCGCGGCTATCGCGTTGCTCGCTCCGTCGGCCAATGCTGCCGGTTCTCAAGTTTTCGCCCTCACCGCCCAAAACGGTTCGGGTGAGAACGGCGCCGTGATCCTGACGCCGCTTGGCGACACGACGCGCGTCGAGGTTGCGATCGCGAACGCCCCGCCCGGCGCGATCCAGCCGGTGCATTTCCACACCGGCCCGTGCGCGACGCTCGGGAAGGTCATCTATCCACTCAAGTCGGTCGACGAAGGACTCTCGACGACGGTTCTCAAGGTCCCGATCGATAAACTGGTCGGTCAAGGACTGGCCGTGAACGTGCACAGGTCGGCCGCGGAGATCGGCGTCTACACGTCCTGCGGCAATATCGGCAAATAGCGACCGGCGGGCGAACCTTCGCGGCGGGCTCCGGGGGGCCGGAGTCCGCGTTGCCTTTTGAGGCGAAAATGGGCCGAGCGGCGGGCATCTAGGAGTCCGTCGGACCATGGCCCACGCGTTCAACAAATGGCCTGCGGCTGCGGCTCTTTCCGCCGATTTCTTCGTCGCTCATCGCTCAAATGACGCTGTCATTCAGCGCTCTTCGCTCCTCGAACTCGGCGAAAATAGCTCGCATTGAACGCATCGCCCATAGTCCGACGAACTCCTAGAGCCGCCGCCTCGTCTCGAAGATCGTGAGAAAGCCGGCGGCGTGCAGCAAATCGCGGCGGGATTCGGCGAACGAGAGGAAACGAGAAACGCGCGGCGGCGGTTGACCCGGCGTGACCGCATGGATCGTCGTGTAGACCTTATAGGTTCCGTCTGCGATCGCGTCGGCGGTCGGCTGCGCTCCGTCGATCGAGAGGATGCGCACGCCGCCGACCTTTGCGTAGGGAATTCCAACGAATCCAACTCCGCCGCGTTGAGCGCGAACGGCATCGACGACCGCCGTTGAGGTGTTGTCGACCACGATTCCGCCGAGCGCGCTCGATCCGAAAAACGACGCGAAGAGCGCGGTGGTCCCCGAGTTCGCCGGCCGTTCGACGGCGATCACCGGAGCGTCGATTCCCCCCACTGCGGACCAGTTGGTGATGCGTCCCGCGAACAGCCCGCCGACTTGCGCCGACGTGAGCGACGCGACCCCGACGTTCGGATCGAGGATTACGGCATAGGGGACGACCGCGAGCGGATGGTCGATGTAGTTCGTTCCCGCAGGTGCGCGATCGAGCACGGCGATCTCGGCGGACCCGGCTTCGAGGTCGCGCAGATCGTCCGCATACGATCCCTCCCGCACGACGACCGTCGTGTCGGCGCCGGCCGCGCCGTATGCGCCGGCGATTTGACGCAGCAGCGGGGCGAAGAGGGCGGGCGTTACGATCCGAACGGTGTTTTCGGGTTGCGCTGCGGTCGGGGATCCCAGGCGCGCGACCAAGCTCGCCGCGACGACGCATGCCGAGAACGCGCACGAAAACGAAGCGCGCGCGATCACGCCGAAACTGCGCCGCGGCGCCGGCCCGAGAAACCGAGATAGACCGCCAACAGGACCGCCGTCATCGCGCCGAACGCAATACGAAATTCGATCGAGGTTCGCTGCGGCGAAACGAAGCCTTCGATCGTGCCGGCGACGCAGAGCAATCCGATAACGCCGATGGCCAGCACCCCCGCCCGCCGCGCGTTGGCTTTCAGCGCGTCGATGCGGCGCAAGCGTCCGGGGGCGAGTATCGCTTGCGCGAGTAAGAGTCCCGCCCCGCCCGCGATCTGAATCGAGGTCAGCTCGATCACGCCGTGCGGCGCGACCGTTGCCCAAAAATCCAAGCCGAACCCCTTCGAAGCGAAGAGCGCGCCAAGCCCGCCGACCATCAAGCCGTTTTCCAGAATCGATTGAATGGTCACGTAACCGAGCGTCATCCCACCCGCAAAAGCGTACATCGCCACCATGACGTTATTGGTGATGATCGCGCTGGCGACCGCCGGCGCATACGAACGATCGAAGGCGAAGTTCGAATCGTGCAAGGGTTTGTCGACGATCGGAATCATCGCCGGATTCAGCAGCGCGTAAACGTTGAGGGGACGAATCGCCACCAGCCAGTACGCCACGACGGCCGCGATCGCGAACACCGCCGAGCAGCCCAAGATCGGCCCAGCCGAGCGGCGTACCTCAGAAGGAAACGTCGTCCCAAAAAACTCGACGAGGCGCGCCCAGCCGTTGCGCGCGGAGCCGACGTAAACGTACGCGTGGGCTCTCGCCGTCAGGCGATTTAGGTATGCGCGCGTCGCCTCGGAGTATCCGCGGCTCTGCGCGGCAGCGAGGTCGGTCGTCGCCGAGCGATAGCGCAACGCCAATTCTTGAAGCTGATCGGGCCGCAGGCGGCGCAAGCCGAAGCGATCGATGCTGCGCAGCAATGCCTCGAGTTGTTCCCAACCTTCTTCTCGCCGCGCGACGAATATACGCTCTCGCACTTAGTGCCCCGACCCAGAGATGCCATGACAGTCGCCTTGCGCTTTTCCGCTCTCGCGCTGTTGCATTCTGCACGGATGCAGAGGTGCCGCGCTGCGCAGGATGCGCGTTTGCGCGGCCTCTTCGCTCAAATGGCGCTGCCATTCATCGCTCATCGCGCCTTGCGAGACCGAAAAATCGCTGCGGCTTTGTGTGATGCCACCTCTGGGTCGGGACACTGGAGCAGTCTTTCGCAGGACTCGAATGACGCCTCCCCGGACAGGGGCGCAGCGTGGAACGCACGATCGACGTTGCAACGGGCGAGAGCGTCGCCTTTTCCTATGAGCTAGCCGGCCTGGGCAGCCGGTTCCTCGCGGTCTTCATCGACCTTACCGTTCAAATTGCCGTTCTGATCGCCGCCGTCTTGCTGCTCGCCTGGGTTGGCTCCGCTTTTCCGAACAGGCCCCACGTGAACTCGCCGCAGCTGCAAAAGATCGCCGGCGCGATCGTCGAGGGCGTCTTCATCTTTGCGCTGTTCATGCTGTTTTTCGGCTACTTCATTCTCTTCGAATGGCTCTGGCACGGCCGCACGCCCGGGAAACGCCTGCTCGGCATTCGCGTGGTCCGGGACGGCGGCTTTCCGGTCGATCTCATCAGTTCGGTCATCCGTAACGTGGTGCGAATTCTCGAGGCGGCGCTTGGTTTCTACGCTATCTCGGCAGTCAGCGCGCTGCTCTCGCCACTGAACAGAAGGCTCGGCGATCTCGCCGCCGGGACGATCGTCGTTCGCGATCAGCGTTACGAGCGTGACCGCGCGCTGCCGTTCACCGAACGTTCGCGCGAAGATCCCGTCGTGCGCGAGGTCGGCGCGCGCGAACGCGACTTGGTTCGCCGCTATGCGGAGCGCCGAGCGTCGCTCAGCCCCGAATCGCGCCTGCGGCTGGCTGCGACGATCGCGGCTTCCGTGCGCCCCAAACTCACCGCCACCTACGATCACCTCGACGACGATGCGTTGCTCGTTTTTCTAGCGGAGAACGCTTTGAGTTAAATGCGTGGCTACTTTCCAAAGCGCTTGAGACGGTCGAACGTCTCGCGCGCGTAGAGCAGCGCGTTGCGTTTCTTCTCTTCGTAGAGCTGAGCCGCTTGCGGGGCGGTCATATGACGGCCGTGTTCGTAGTAGAACGCCGCCCCTTCCCCGACGACGACCGTTCCTGCGTAGGCGATCGCGCCTTTGATGGCGATTCCGGCGACGGGGACGAAGCCGGCGAGCTCGCGCGAGAGAGCGCGCCATCCGAAGCCGCCTCCGACCACCGGCAGAAGCTCCCAAATACGCTGCATGTCCGGATCTTTGCCGTAGGTCGCGCCGATCTGCATCATCAGCACGATTTGAATCCCGGTGATCGCGACCATATCGCCGGCCGAGGCGACGGCGCCTAGCACGAGCCCGAGGACCGGTACGTGATCGACGATGGCGCTCGCGACGGCAACCTTGAGGGCGGAGCTTGCCGCGCCGCGCGTCAGCTTCACCGCGACCGTTTCGCGAAGCGGCGGGAAGCGCCGGCCGACCGCGACCTCGATGCCTTTGCAACGCTCGATCAGGTGCGGAAAGAAGCGGATCCGAAGCGCCTCGCGATCGATCTGCGGGACCAGGTATTCGGCGACGGCGCCGGCCACGGGAGCGCTGTTCGGAGACGCGGGCGGGACCGAGGGGTCGACCGTCAGCACGAAAATCGGAAGACGGAGCGCCTCGAGAAGGTCGAGTCGCGCGCCCGCCAGGTCTCCGGGTCGCGCGAGAAAGATCACGGCTCGCGCATCGGATCCGACGACGGTCGCCCCGCGCGCCGGGTCGATTGTTTCGAGCGTCGAGGGTGCGTCGAACGGAACCTCTTGTCCGTGCTGAAAGAGGAGTAGCGCCCGAAAGTCGGCGACGAGCGCCGGATCGCCGCAGAGCAAGAACCGAAACGGCCTGTGCACTTCGGTGTGGACTTGAGCCGCGCCGACGGTTTTACGGGCTAAGTGAAATAACTCCCCGGCGCTAGTCATAGACCACCTTGCCGGCATAAACGAAGCTCACGCAAGCTGTCACGCTTTTGTCACCCTGAGCGAAGCGAGCGCAGTCGAAGGGCCACCGGGACTCAGAGTCCCGTCGGTGCTTCGACTCCGGCGCTTCGCGCCTTCGCTCAGCATGACATCACTTCGCGCCTTCGCTCAGCATGACATCGCTAAGAAATCTAGTGGCCCTTCGCTTCCTTTTCTGGATCGTCGGTGTAGTCGAGGTAGACCAGGCCGAGGAAGATCTCGAGAGCTTCTCCGTGCATTCCGCGCGCGTTGGCTACGTCGACGATACGGCGGTTGCTCGTCCTTGCTTCATCGACGATCGCTTGAGGCGTCGTGTTGGTGTCGGCGGCGACGATTGCCGCCGCGGCGACCTCGCCCGGCGTGAGATCTTCATGGGTCATCGTCGAGAAGTCCATGCCGTCGCTGTGGACGCGTGCCCGAAGCGCTCGCTGCAAGGTCGCATAGCGGTCTTCGGGATAACCGATTCCGAGCATCGTGATCCGCGTCTGCAATTGCCGTGCGCGCGCTAGGTTGTAGAGCTGCTGCGCCTGCGAGCCGGCGATGGCCGCTTTCGATAGATTGTCGCCGGCGCGCTGCATCAGCGGAACGAGCGCGTTGTAATCGGCGAGCGAAATGTCGCCGCCGAAATCGAGCTGCGCGCGCGTCAGGCGCTTGACGAACTCGTCGAGGTCGCCGAGAGCGACGTCGAGCAGCGCCAGCGACGTGCGCGAGGCATCGAGCCCTCGGATCATATCGCTGTCGGTAAGCTGCAGATCTTGGAACATTCGCGGGTAACTCGGCAGAACCGAGAGCGACTGCGCCGGGACGGGGTCGAGCGCCAACGGCGCCGCGAGCTCTTTAAGGATCTCGTTGTTTTCCTTGACGAGCCCAGCCTCTTTGTTACGTTCGAGCGAGCCCGTGCCGTTGATCACGAGCGACGACTTGTTGAAGGCGGCGTCGATCGAACGGCCCATCGCATTGAGGTTCCGAATCACCGATTCCAGCCGGCCGCCGGGACGGACTTGAAGGCGGCTGAAGTCGGGCACGCCGTACGAGATATTTTGCACGCGCGCGTTGATCGCTTTGATCTGATCGCGACCGGCGTCGCGGCGCGCCGCGATGAGGGTGTTGGCCTGCGTTTGGCGACCCTTTTCGTCCTCGAGGGCGGAGCGCAGGGGGGCGAGATTCGGGCGCGTCAGGACGAATTTGTTCTGGCTATCGCGCAGCGCCTTGATGTTCGAAAGCGCGACCTTGCGCGTCTCGGGCGTCCCCTTCTCGGCGGCCTCGGCAAGAGTTTGCTGGCTCTTCTCGGTTTGGCCGAGTGCGATCTGCGTCTCACCGAGATGCAACAGCGCGTCTCCGTTGTTGGCATCGCTCTTGAGAATCTTCTGGAATTTCAGCGCGGCGTAATTGTAGCGAGCGGTGTCTTCGTCGTGGACCGCTTGAGCCAGGAGCTGTGCGGTCGTACGCTTCGTCGGATCGAGCTGGTCGTAGCCGACCAAATGGTGTACGCGATCGGGAAAGCCGGGATGGTCGGCCAAATACTTGTCGAGCAGACTCGACTTTTCGTTTTCGAGCGCGCCCAGATGACTCATGAACGAAACCATCGCGTCGGGGTCGTAACCCGCGCGCGTCATCAGCAAGAGGCCGTATTGATCGGCTTGCAGCTCATCGGCGCGCGATTGCTTCGCTATGATGCCGGCTTCGGCAATTTGCCCGAACCGGTAAATGAAGGGCGAGAAGATCGAAGCGATTCCGAACAGCAGATCGAGTGCACTGGCCTTAGCGGGCAGCGTGACGGTATGGCGACGCTCGTTATGCCCCGTCTCGTGGCCGATGATACCCGACAACTCGTCGTCGGACTGCACGAAATCGAGGGCGCCCTCGTTGATGTAGATGTAGCCGCCGCCGATCGTGAACGAATTGATGTCTTGCGAATCGATGATCTTGATGTTGTACGGCACGTCGTGGCGGGCGGTTTGAGCCCACAGCCGGTTGCCGACGTCGTTGATCCACTGGTTGAGCAGGGGGTCTGAGACGATGTTATATTGCTCGAGAACCTGCTTGTCGGTCCCCTTCGCTTGCAAAATCTCGCTCTGCGTGCTGACGGCTCGCGCCGGGGACGGGATGACGGCGCAAAGCATCGCGCAAATGAGGACGGCGGGGGTAAGGCGGCGGACGGTCATCGGAAATACCTCGGGTCAGTCGGCTTCTCTTCGACGGGCGGCGACGGGGAAACTCTGCTCCCGCCGCAAGTTTCAGGGCGCCTTAGGCTCGGCTTTGCCCCTTTTGTGATGTGTACGCCCCAAGGGCCTATCCTAGACGAGCGAGGGGTCGCCACGCGGCGAAGCGGCATGGGGATAAGGATGTGAGTAAACGGAGATACTTGTGAATCGCGTGTGGAGAACGAAGGTCGGCACGCGGGGCTCGTTGGATTGGTGGCGGGATGTTGCGCGGTACTAAGACGGGCCTCGAGTTCGTTTTTACCGGAAAAAGCTTCGAAGAAGCTTGGGACGAGATCGCCGCGCGCCTCGCCGAACGGCCCGAATTCTACCGAGGAAGCCGTGCGACGGCCATCTTCGCCGACCTCGTGCCGGGCGCCGATGCGGTCTCGATCTTCCTCGAGGCGGTACGAGGCCACGGGATCGAAGTCTACGGCGTCTTCGGAGAGGAACCGCTCGCGGAGCTTGCCCGGCAGCATGGTCTCGAATACCTGGGGCCTCCGCGAGCCCCCGCGGTCGCGAGTTTCGAGCGGAAGCGCGCGGCGAAGGCCGAGCGCGAGGTTCGGCTCACCGAGAAAGCGCTCTCGCTCGACCCGGACTTCGCCGGCGCGCGAGCCGAGATCGCCCGCCGCCGCTCGCGCGGCGAACCATCGGTGAGGCGCCCCGATTTTGCACAGCCGCCTCCCCCTCCCAACGGAATGCCTGCGGCGCAGCGGGCGGTCGCCCCGCTCGCCCCCGCCGAACCGTCGACGCTGTACCACCGCGGAACCGTGCGCGGTGGGCAGTCGCTCCAGCAGCTCGGAAACATCGTGGTGATCGGCGACGTCAACCCGGGCGCGGAACTGGTCGCAAGCGGCGACATCCTCGTTTTTGGGGCATTGCGCGGGACCGCGCATGCCGGCGCGCAGGGCGACTCAGCGGCGCGCGTCTTCGCGCTCGAATTGGCCGCGACGCAGTTGCGCATTGCGACCTTCATCGCCGCCGACGACGGCAAGCGCACGCCGCGCGAACCGGAGGTCGCCTTCGTCAAAGGCGAGGGGATTGCGATCGGTCCATACGCAAAACAGCGGACGCACAAATGAGCGCGCGCCGTATCGTCGTGACATCGGGAAAAGGTGGCGTCGGGAAAACGACGACGACGGCCAATCTCGGCGCGGCGCTTGCCAAGATGGGTCGTCGCGTGGTGCTGGTCGATACGGATATCGGCTTGCGCAACCTCGACTTGGTGATGGGCGTCGAGAAGCGCATCGTTTTCGATTTGGTCGAAGTCGTGGAAGGCCGCTGCCAGTTGCGCCAAGCGCTCATTCGCGACAAGCGCTTCGATTCGCTCAAGATCCTTGCGGCCGCCCAAACGCGAGACAAGACTGCCGTCTCCGAGGAGCAGATGGACAAGTTGATGGGCGAGGTCGCGAAAACGAGCGACTACGTCATCATCGATTGCCCGGCGGGCATCGAACACGGATTTCGCAACGCCGTCGCCGGCGCGCGCGAAGCGATCGTCGTCACGACGCCAGAGGTGAGCGCGATTCGCGACGCCGACCGAGTCGTGGGCAAACTTCGCGAGCGCGAGCTCCCCTTACAGGTGATCGTCAACCGCATTCGTCCCGAGATGGTCAAGACCGGCGAGATGATGTCGGTCGACGACGTCGGCGAGATTCTCGGCGCCGACATCCTCGGAGCGATCCCCGATGACGAAGAAGTCATCGATACGACCAATCGCGGTGAACCGCTCGTGCTCGATGAAACGCAGCGGCTGGCTGCAATCTACGGCAAGATCGCGCGCCGGCTCGAAGGCGAAACGGTTCCGCTGACCGATCTCGAACCGGCCGGCTTCTTCTCGAAAGTGTTCGCAATGTGGAAGGCCGGCTGATGGCGACCGAAGGAACCGAGTTGATGCACGCATTCGAAGAGCCGCCGATCGAAGAGGCGCCGATCGAAGCGCCGGCGGCCGAAATTCCGGTTCCGGTTGCGCTCGGGCGCGCCATCGTGATCACCTCGGGGAAGGGCGGGGTCGGGAAGACGACGACGACCGCAAACGTCGGTGCCGCCCTGGCCGCGATGGGGAAGAGGGTCGTCTTGGTCGATGCGGACGTCGGCTTGCGCAATCTCGACATCGTGCTCGGTCTCGAGAATCGCGTGCGCTACCATCTGCTCGACGTCATCGAGGGAAACGCCGAACTCGACGACGCGCTCATCCGCGACAAGCGCAGCGCGAATCTGTACCTCTTGGCGGCGGCGCAAGCCCGCGAAAAAGAAGACGTCGACGGCGGCGACATGCAGCGCTTGATCGAACAGCTGCGCGAGCGCTTCGAATACGTCTTGATCGATTGTCCGGCCGGCATCGAACTCGGTTTTCGCAATGCGGTCGTGGGCGCGCAGCATGCCATCATCGTCTGCACGCCGGAAGTTTCGGCGGTCCGCGACGCGGATCGCGTCGTCGGCCTGTTGCCGAGCGATTGGATGCCCGAGCTCATCGTCAATCGCTTGCGGCCGGCGCTCGTGCGCAAGGGCAAGATGCTCTCCGTCGACGACGTGAACGCGATCTTACGTTTGCCCTTGCTCGGCGTGATCCCCGACGAGCCGAGCGTCATCATCGCGACCAATAAGGGCGAGCCGCCCGCACTGGACCTCGGTTCGCAACTCGGTGCCGCCTATCGCGCGATCGCGGCGCGGCTAAGCGGGGAAGAGACGGCGCCGGTCGAGATGCCGGTCGAACCGAAACCAGGCTTCCTCGCCAAACTCGGCGCGCTGTTGGGAGGGCGTTAATCCACTAATGTTTGATTTTCTCAAGAGAAACGAGTTCTTCAAAGCGCTCTTCGGTCGAGAAGGTTCCGGCGCGACGGCGCGCGAGCGCTTGCGTCTCGTCTTGCTTTCGGATCACCTCGCACTCGCGCCCGATGTCGTGGCCGCGCTCAAGGCCGAATTGCTCACCGTGATCGCGCGCTACGTCGAGATCGACCCGGCCCAGGCCGAGGTTTCGTTCGAGCAGCGCGAACGCGAACTCGCCATGATGGCGAGCGTACCGATCAAAGCCGTGCGGAAGGATCGTCCTTCGGCGCCGACCCGTCGTACCGCGGCCGCGCGGTCCTATGCTCCGCCCAATCAGCCGCCGCGCCGCAAACGCCGCCGCCGCGCTCCGGTCGTACCGCCCAAAGGTACGCCGGACGGAACTTCGCTCGCGCCGCCGCCCAACTTCGGAAATTCCGCCCAGGCGTAGTCGCCGCGCTCCGATAAGGTTCGGGCGTGGAACGCCCATGGTATAACCGCTTCAATTGGCTGCTGGCGGTAACGACGGTCGCGCTGGCGCTGTTCGGCGACTTGGTGATCCATTCGGCGACGTTGCACGGCAACGACGCCGGGAGCGAATGGCGCAAGCAACTCGTCTACATCGCAATCGGCGTCGTGCTGATGGCGTGTTGCGCCTGGCTCGACTACCGCCGCTGGCAGCGCTGGGCCGCCTATCTCTACCTGCTCAATCTCGGGTTGCTTTATCTCGTCTGGAAGAGCGGGCATAGTGCGATGGGCGCGCAACGCTGGATTTCGCTGGGACCGCTCGGGACGTTTCAACCCTCCGAACCCGCCAAACTCATCCTCGCGGTCGTTATCGCCTCGCTGTTGGCGCGGGCGGCCGGCGCAGGACTAAGACCGATGCTCGTCACGCTCGGCGCGGTCGCCTTGCCGGCATTCCTGATCCTCAAACAACCGGATCTCGGCACGACGCTGGTCATCGTCGCGATGTTGAGCGCGCAATTGTTTTTGGGCCTTTCACGTACGACCTACTTCGCGGCCTATGCCGCACTGGCTGGCGCAGCGGCGGCATTCGTGGTCGGCACGAATTTCGTGCTCAAGCCCTTCCAGCGAAGCCGGCTCCTGATCTTCTTGCATCCGGACGCCGATCCGCAGGGTGCCGGCTGGAACCTCAACCAATCGAAGATCGCCGTCGGCAGCGGCGAGCTCTTCGGAAAAGGACTGACCCACGGAACGCAAACGCAACTCGACTTCGTCCCCGAGCACTCGCGCGATTTTATCTTCACCGTCGTCGGTGAAGAGCTCGGCTACGTCGGCGCGATCGGTCTTCTCTGCGCTTACGCGGTCATTTTGTGGGGCGCCATCGGGGCGGTCTTCGCCGCGCGCGATCGCTTCGCGCTGCTGCTTTCGGTGGGGATCGTCGCGATGCTCGCTTTCCACGTCGTGGTGAACATCGGGATGACGGTTGGAATCATGCCGATCACCGGCATCCCGCTGCCCTTCATGTCCTACGGCGGTAGCGCGATCATCACCGATTTCGCAGCGGTCGGCATCCTGCTCAACATTCATATGCAACGCGAGCGCCTGGTTTTTTAATTGCCCGCGAAGAGCGGATTACGTTTCGAGCCGATCGGGACCGAAATCCGGGATGCTCTCGCGGAGTATCTCGTCGAGTATCGAGCCCTCAACGCGCACGGCCCTTTCGACTTGCCGAGGAGAACGGCTTCACCGGCGTGGCCGGTTACATCGAGTTCTGCAACCTGACGGCGGGCGAGACGCCGCCCGTCGCCGGGCTCGTCAGGACCGACGCCCTGGCGCTGCTGCGCGACGATAGGGTTCTCGGTGAGATTCGCATTCGCCACAAACTGGCACCGGATCTCGAAATCGACGGTGGTCACATAGGCTTCAGAGTGCGCCCGAGCGAGCGCAATCGCGGATACGCGACCGCGATGTTGCGAGAGGGTCTCGCGCGTCTCCGCGCGATCGGCGTCGAGCGCGCGCTCTTGACGGTCGACGTCACGAATGTCGCCTCGCTGAGGGTCGTCGCGAAATGCGGCGGCGTCCCTCACGACGAGGTTCCGGAAGGCTCCGGTCCGATCCACCGCCGCTTCTGGCTCGAAACTGGGGCCTGAGGGGCGCTCCAGGGACTAAAGGACCTCCTGCCGGGCTTCAGGAACCCTGGAGAACATCCGATTTCTAGTTTTAGCGTACCGCGTCGCAGCGCCCGGCGCTTCCGTGGACGCACTTCCGTCAATCGGAATGACAAATTTGGTCTCACCGTTCGTTCGGGACCGTGCCGCAAATGACGGCGCCAGGACTCAGGACGAACGGGGCGGCCGCAACGCCGCTCCGCCGAGGAGCAGGCAAAACTGAATTCATGCGGCGCCTAAGCGCCGCCAAAAACCGAAAGGCTCCTACGTGCCAACTGAAATCCTCATATCCAGCGACCCCTGGGAAAACCGGGTCGCAATCCTTGAGGACGGCCAACTCGCCGAAATCTACTTCGAACGCGAAGAGAAGGTCATCGGCTCGATCTACAAAGGCAAAGTGATGAACGTGCTCCCCGGAATGGGAGCCAGTTTCGTCGACATCGGCCTCGGCCGCAACGCCTTCTTGTACGTCGACGACATCAACAAAACTCCGCTCAACATCGGCGATGTCGAAATCACTCAAGGCCGTTCCGGCTGGACGATCTCCGAAAAGATCTCCAAGGCTGACGACGTCCTCGTCCAAATCGTCAAAGAACCGCGCGGGCTCAAAGGCGCGCGCATCTCTACCAACATCTCGCTGCCCGGTCGCTACTTGATCCTGATGCCGACCGGCAAGTACTCTGGCGTCTCACGCAAGATCGAGAGCGCCGAAGAACGCAACCGCCTCAAAGGGATCATGAAATTGATCCGGCCCGAAGGGATGGCGACCGTCGTCCGCACCGCCGCCGCCGGCGTCAGCCAAGCGGAGTTGCTCGCCGATCTGGGCGTGCTGATCCGCATGTGGCACGGGATCCTCGAGAGCTACAAGCGCGCGCCCGCGCCGTCGCTCATTCACAAGGACATGAACCTCGTCTACAAGGCCGCGCGCGACTTCATCACACCGGAGGTCGAGCGCGTCCTGATCGACGACGACGAAGAATACGAGAAGGTTCGCGACTTCATGCGTCTGCTCGGCCCCCAATACGTCGAGCGCATTCAGCATTACAACCACGGCCGCTCGCTCTTCAAAGACTTCAAAGTCGACGAGGAAGTCCAAAAACTGTTGCGACCGAAGATCAACTTGCCGTCGGGTGGATCGATCGTCATCGAATCGACCGAAGCGCTGACGGTCATCGACGTGAACAGCGGCAAGTTCACGGGCGGAAAAAACCTCGAGGACACGATCGTCAAGACGAACGTCGAGGCTGCCGGCGAGATCGCGCGTCAGGTACGCCTGCGCGACATCGGCGGGATCATCGTCTGCGACTTCATCGACATGTCGAGCGAAGCGTCGCGCAACAGAGTGCTGGCGACGCTCGAAGCCGGGCTGCGCAAAGACCGCACGCGCACGACGATCCAATCGTTCTCCGCGCTCGGTTTGCTCGAATTCACGCGCAAGCGGGTCGGCAAAGATCTCTCGGGTCAGTTGCGGGGATCTTGCCCGACGTGCAGCGGCCTCGGCTCGGTGATGTCGCCGGAAACCGTCGCGATCGACGCGTTCCGCACGGTGCGCCGCCTAGGTCACGAGCACGGCAATGGGAAGGCGAAGAATAAACCGATCGAAGTGATTTCGGCGCCGACCGTCGGCGCCCAAATCGAATACTGGTACGAAAACGAGCGCGTGGCGCTCGAAAAAGAGATCGGCACGAAGGTTTCGGTGCGCGTCGATTCGACGCTGCCGCCGGAGAAAACCAAGATCGCGCTGGTCGACGATGTGAAGAAGCTCAACGCGCCCCCCGACGTGCGGGTCGGCGACGAGATCGAAATCGAGTTGTTGCACGCGCGCCTGCCGAATCCGACATCTGCGCTGGCGATCGTCGGCGATCGGCTGATCGAAGTCGAGAACGCCGCGAACGCGATCGGTCAGTCGATCCGCATCAAGGTCATCGACGTCGACGAAGACGGCAACGTCCTCGCCGAACCGCGCACCCCCGTCGAGGCGCCGGCCGAAGGGAAGAAGCGCCGGCGGCGCGGCGGTCGTGGACGCAAGAAAGAACTCACGGCGGCCGAGCAGGAAGAGCAGCTGCGCGAACTCGCCGAGGAAGCCGCGAAGGGGATCGGCGAGCGCACCGCGATCGGAATCTCGACGTCGGCCGAAGCGGAAGCCGAAGACGCCGAGGTACGCGCCCACACCCCGCTCGCTCCGCCGATCGCGACCGTTACGCCGATCGGCGTCCCCGACTACGCCGCAGTCGAGCCGGACGGCGAGCATCGGGCCTACGCATCCTACGGAGGCAACGGGACGGCTCGCCGTCGTCGCCGCCGCCGCCGCCGCCGCGGGGGCGGAGCCGGTCCAAACGACGTCGCGACGATGGCCGCGATCGCCGCCGCCGCCGGCGTTCCGATGCCACCCGGCCTCGAACGGGGCCACACCGCGCAGGAGCAACAGCCCGGCGCACATTCGCCCGACGGCGTTCGTCGCCGCCGCCGCCGCCGCCGCCGCCGTGGACGGGGAGGCTTGGGAGGCGAAGCCGTTCCAGAGCGGGCGATTTTCCGCGTCGGTGCCGACGGGAAGGCCGAGCCCACAGGGCGGACCGCGCCGCCTGAACCGTCTCGCGCGATCGCACACGTCGATCACCGGCCGGCATCGGTCGCCGTGGCGCCACCGCCGCCGAGCCTCTCGCTGCCCGAGGAACCGAAGAAGTTCGCCAAACCGGCGCGCGGTCGCCGTCCGTCGGCGGCTCGCCCCGATTCTCTCGAAGGTGCGGCGCAGACCGCGTTACCCCTCCCCCAACTCGAGGCAACCGGAGGCCCGAAGCGGCGCGGCCGTCCGCGAAAGGCAGATAATGCCTCGGCCGTCGCGGCCGCGCCGGCCGAACGCGATGGGACCGGCGAAAAACCGAAACGGACCGTCCGGAAGAAAACGGAAACGGCGCAAGCCGCAGGCGAGACCGAAGCACCCAAACGGCGCGGCCGCCCACGCAAGACGGCGGCGACATAGTCGCAGCGCGCAAAACGTCGTTCAACAAAGAAGGCTCGCCGACGTTCGGCGAGCCTTCGAATTCCGCTCGAATGGGAAGCGGTTAGGTTCCGAGCTTGGCGAGGCGGCCACGCAGATAGGTCATCGCCGACTGCAGCTGCGGGTCGTTGGCCGGATCGCCGAGGCGCGAATTCTTCGGCTCGGGCGTGATGATGTCGGGGGTGATCCCGACCTGATTGATGTCGCGGCCGCGCGGCGTCAAGTAGCGCGCGCTCGTGATCTTCACCGCCGAACCGTCCGGCAGCGGATGGATCGATTGGACAACGCCCTTCCCGTAGGTTTTCTCGCCGACCAGTTCGCCGACGCCGTTGTCCTGAATCGCTCCCGAGGTGATCTCCGACGCCGAGGCCGTGAAGCCGTTAACGAGCACCGCCAGCGGATGGGGCGGAATCGCCGTATCCTCGGCATCGTACTGCGTGTTGCTGCCGCCGCGCGATTCGACCGAGACGATCGGCCCGGAGGGGATGAATTTCGAGCTGACCTCGATGGCGGCGTTCAGATAGCCGCCGCCGTTGTCGCGCAGATCCAAAACGTAGGCTTGCGCGTGCTGCGCTTCCAACCGGTCGAGCGCTTGCGTGAGTTCCGCCGCCGTCGTCGAGCCGAAGACGGTCAGGCGAGCGTAACCGATATTGCCGTCGAGCATCCTCGAGTAGACGCTCGGCTGATGAATGACCGCGCGCGTGATCTCGATCGGAGCGGCCAGCGGCGTGGTCCCGCGTTGCACCGTAATGCGAACGACCGTCCCTTCTTTTCCGCGAAGCAGCTTGGCGTCGTCGTCGGTCGCCAGACCCTTGGTCGATTTTCCGTCGATGGCGGTGATCAAATCGCCGCCTTGAACGCCGGCTTTCTCCGCCGGGCCCCCGGGGATGACCTCGTTGACCCGCAACATTTTCGTCGCATCGTCGATCGCGATCGAGATGCCGACGCCGCTGAAATTCCCGCCGTCGAGACCTTCGTTAAGCTGGGCGAATTCTTTGGGCGTCAAGAACGTCGTGTACTTGTCCTTGACCGAAAGCAGCATCCCCGCGATCGCCTGATAGGTGAGTTCGCGCGCGCCGAGCTTCATTCCGTACAGCGTAACGACGTTTGAAACCTCGCGTTGCAGCGCGCGGACGTTGAGCGTCCCGTCGTCGACTGCTTTGAGCGGCGGAACGTTGGGTTTGCTCACGCCGTTTTTCTTCAAGAACAGGACGAGTTCGTCGTGAGCGCCGTCGAGTAACGCTTGCGCGTCGACCTTCTTGTAGAACTCTGCCGTGACGAGCGCGTAGCTCATCTGCAGCTCGTCGCGTTCGATGCTCGATAACCCTGGGGCGGCGCTGGTCGGGAAGTTGGTGGCCGTCGACAGGAACAAGCTGACGGCAAAAATGGTGAGGATGCGTTTTCTCAAGAGGTCACTACCTAAGGTGAAGTGCGGCGCAAGTAGGCCTTGGCGGCCGCGAGTTGTCTGTCTTTGGACGTATCGATGATCGGAGCTTCTACGGGCTGACTGACGGCGACGTCGGGATCGATGCCGCGGTGCTGAATGTCGCGGCCGAGGGGTGTGACGTAACGGGCGGTCGTGATCTTGAGCGCGCCGCCGTCGCTCAAATTGTAGATGCTCTGTACAACGCCCTTACCAAAGCTCTTGGTTCCGATCAAGACGCCGACGTGATAGTCCTGAATCGCACCGGCCGTGATCTCCGAAGCACTTGCCGTGTACTTGTTGATGAGTACGGCCAGGGGTGCGGCGCCGATCGATTCGTGCGTCGCCCCCTTGGTTTCACGGTCTCCGGCCCGGTCGATCGTCGAAACGATCGTTCCTTGCGGGATGAAGAGGCTGGAGATCTGTACCGCGGCCTCGAGGAGCCCGCCCCCGTTGTTGCGCAGATCGAGGATGTAGCCGCGAGCGCCTCGCGCCTTGCCTTGCAGCATCGCCCGCCGCACTTCTTCGTAGGACGTCTGCCCGAAATCCGCGAGCCGAACGTATTCGAATCCATCCTCGAACTTAGCGTGGACGGAGGGGACGTAGATTTGCTGACGGGTCACGGCGATCGTGCGCGCGGCGGCGGCGGTGCGCGAGCGAACCACAAGCTGGACGACCGTCCCGACGCGGCCGCGAATCAAGCGTTCGACTTCGTCGAGCTTGAGACCCGAGACGTCGTGTCCGTCGACGGCGACGATCTGATCGCCCGTCTTGATGCCCGCCTTGAAGGCCGGCGTCCCCTCGATCGGTTCGACCACGATCCGTTTGGTCTGCGGATCTTGGACGATATACACGCCGATGCCGCCGAAGTCGCCCCCGCGCAGCGACTCTTCGAGGCTGTTGATCTCGCTGGCCGAGAGATAGGTAGTATAGGGATCGCCGAGAGCGTTGAGCATCCCGCGGATCGCCGATTGCGTCAGCTCGATGTTCGAAGTCTGTTTCCCGTATTGCGTTTGGGCCAGCTGCAAATTGTGATTCAGTAGCCCGATGTCGTGCGTCTCGTCGCCGTTGGCGCGCGCGGCGGGAATGGCGGGATCGCGCACGCTGTGCTTACGCAGGTAGGTAATGAGCTCGTGTTGTTCGCCGTTGAGCAAGACCTGAGCGTTGACCGGCCGGTAGTACGCTTTCTCGACTTGGCGGAAGGCGTTGTCCAACATGCGCTGATCGGCGTTGCGAGGATTCTCCAGCAGAAGATGAAGGTCGAGCGCCGCGACTCCGGCTTCACCGAAGAGCGATTGATCGGCACCGGCGCGCTTCTGCCCGAGATAAAGAGCGCCGGCGAGCGATGCGACGGCGATCAGAAAGGCTGCGGCGAGAACGCGGAACGTACTGTTCAAGGGCTCCTAGTTTTCTGGAATTCTGGGAACTCGCCCTCTGGCGCTCGCCGGGCGATGCTGATGCTTAGTGGGCCCCAGTATCCTACCCAGGCCTGGGGAATCTCTGAGAGGGTGAGCGGGGCGCTACCGCAAGCGGCCGCTCGGGTCGACGGGGACGCCTCTCACGCGAACTTCGAAGTGCAGGTGAGGCCCGGTCGAATTTCCCGTCGAGCCCACGGCCCCGATCGCCTGACCGCGCTGGACGTCTTGTCCCTTCGAGACAAAAATCTGCGAACAGTGGCCGTAGAGCGTCACGGTTTCCCCGCCGTGATCGATGACGATCGCGTTGCCGTAGCCGCCGTACCACTGCGCCATGATGATCCGGCCGCTGGCGGCGGCGGTGATCGTCGCGCCCATCGGCGCCCCGATATCCAGGCCCGTGTGCATCCTGAAGCCGTTCCCAAAAGGATCGGCGCGCATCCCGAACGGCGATGTGATCGGCCCCGATACGGGCCAGCTGAAAGATGCCGGCGCTCCCAATTCGGGTGGGATCGGCTTCCCCGCGAGTTGCGCCGCGCGGCGCTCGGCGGCGCGCCGCTCCTCTTCGATGCGCTGTTCTTCTTGAATCAGTTGCTCGAGGGCGGATTCTTGCTGCGCCGTCAAATCTTCGAGTTGAGCGACTTCTTGCGCCACGACTTGCTTGTGCGCTTCGGCTACGGCCACGAGTTGCGCGCGCTGATCGGCCAGCGACGACAACTGATAACGCGCTTGCTGCTGCCGCTGGACGGCGTCGGAGAGGGCGATCTTCTCGCTTTCGAGTCGGCGCTGGGCTGCGGAGACCAGCCGCTCGGCGGCTTTCCGCTCGCGCACGGTTCGCTCGTTGGCGGCGATCAGGAAACGAATATCGTCCCAGCGCTCGACAAAGTCGCTGAACGTCGTTGCCGAGAGCAAGACGTTAAGATATCCAAGGTCGCCGCGTTCGTAGGCGTCGACCAAGCGGTGATTGAGCGCCGCGTTGTGCAATGCGAGCGTTGCTTCGGCGGCGTCCAACTGTTTGGTGTTCCACCACAGGCGGCGGGTATTCGAATGAATCTGCGTGCCCAGCTCGTCAAGCGACGCGCTCACGCGCGAGATCGAGTGGTTGGTCGCGGCGAGCTGATTTTGAAGGTCCTCGGAACGGAGCCGCTGCCAGCGTAGCTGAGCGCGTTTGTTCGCGAGCCGCTGCTTCATCTCGTGAACTTGCTGCTGTTGTCGTTTGATCCGGTCGTTCAGCGACGCCGGAGCGGGGCCCGGCGGGACTGCGACAGAGGCGAACGCGCACAGCAGCGCGGTCGATAACAGACCCCTCCAGAAGTGTGTCCCGAACCAGAAATGCCGTGACAGTCGCCTTGCGCTTTTCCGCCGCAACTTCGTCGTTCCTCGCTCAAATGACTCTGTCATTCCACGCTCGTCGCTCCTCGTTGCGACGAAAAATCGCTGCGGCTTTGTGAACACGCCACTTCTGGCTCGGGACACGCGTTCGCGATCACGTGCGAAGGTAGCGCCCGACCGAGATCCAGGCTGCGCCGATTCCGACGATCGCGCCGATGAGGAGAAGCTGCAGAGCGAATAGTCCGAAGTCGGCACCGGACTCGCGTAAGGGCAGAAATGGAAGCGCGCTCGTGAATTTCGGCCATATCTGCCAGCGGCCGAGTGCCAAGAGCAGCACTGCGATCGCAGCGCCAAGCACCCCCGCCAGAAAACCTTCGCAGATGAACGGCAGCCGAATGTACGTCGCCGAGGCTCCAACCAGCTGCATGATCGCGATCTCGCGCCGCCTGGCGTAAACCGTCAAACGAATCGTATTCGAGATGATGATCGCGGAGGTGACGACCAGCAGCATGATAAATGCGATTCCGACTTTGGTCATCACGTCGACCAAACGTAGGAGCCTCTCGACGAAGTCGCGCTGGTATTCGACGTTGGCGACCTGCGGTATCTTACGAAGCAGCGCGGCGACTGCGTGGACTTGGTTGGGATCGACCACGCGAACCCGCAAGGCGTCGGGCAGTGGATTGGTCGTCAAGAGCGACGTGTCGATTTGTCCTTTCATGCGTTCGCGCATTTGGCGCAGCCCCTCCGCTTTGGGGACGTACACGGCGCTTCGAACGCGCGGATCGGCTTTGAGAGCTGCCATGACGCGTTTGGCATCCGCCGGCGAGGCCTTGTCGGTCATGAAGGCCGAGATCTCTATCTTCGCAATCTGCTCGCCGCCGACTCTTGCGAGCGCGCTCTGAACGAAAAGCAGCGTCCCGAGGAGCAAGATCATCACCGTGACCGTGCCGACCGATGTGATCTGCATCACGACGTTCCGAGTGAAGTTTCGCCAAACCTCACTCAGAAAAAATCGGATCTTGCCCCAGTCCATTACGTACTCGCGCCGCGAAGGCGAGATCCTCGCGCTCCGGTTCTACTTCGGATTCGATGCGATGATAGAGGCCGCGCTCGTCGTCTGCGAGGACTTTTCCGCGCTCGAGCCGGATCACGCGCCGGCGCATGCGGTCCACCATGAGCGCGTTGTGCGTCGCGACGAGGACCGTCGTGCCCTTGAGGTTGATGCGGTGCAGCAGGTCGACGACCTCGTTGGCGTTGACCGGGTCGAGATTTCCGGTCGGTTCGTCGCACAAGAGAATCTTCGGATTGTTGACCAGAGCGCGAGCGATCGCCGCGCGCTGCTGCTCGCCGCCGGAGAGTTCGCTCGGAAAGACGCGCGATTTGTGCGCCATCCCGACGAGGTCGAGAACGCGCGGAACTTGGCGCATAACGTCGCGCGTTCGAGCGCCCGTTACTTGTAAGGCAAAGGCGACGTTCTCCCAGACGGTCTTGTCCGGTAGCAGTTTGAAATCTTGGAATACGACGCCGACTTTGCGGCGCAGCTCGGGTACCTTCGCGCGTTTTAATTTGTCGATCTGCACGCCGTCGACGATGACCGAACCTTTGCTCGGTCTTTGTTCGCGATACAGAAGCCGCAGCAAACTCGATTTGCCGGTTCCGGAATGGCCCACCAGGAAGACGAAGCTGCCCTTTGCGATTTCGAGGTCGATCCCGTCGAGTGCGCGCGTGCCGTTGGGATAGATCAGGGTGACCTCGCGCAACGATATCACAGGACTTTTCTTCGCCGGAGCGCAGGGAAACCATTGAGTTATGGACTTCGAGTTGAACGACGAACAGAAAGCGATCCAGAGGCTTTGCCGCGAGTTCGCGCAGGACGAGGTGCGGCCGCGAGCCGAGAAGATGGATGCGGAGGCCGCATTTCCATACGATCTCGTTGCGAAGATGGGCGAGTTGGGCTTGATGGGCTTGCCGTTCCCGGAAGAATATGGCGGCGCCGGGGGCGACACGGTATCTTACGCGCTTGCCGTCTCCGAAATCGCCCGCGCCGACGCTTCGACCGCGATCACGTTGGCGGCCCACGTCTCGCTGGGGAGTACGCCCTTCTTACTCTTTGGGACGGAAGAGCAAAAACAGAAGTATCTGGTGCCGCTCGCCCGCGGCGAGATGCTCTGGGGCTTCGGTCTGACCGAACCGCAGGCCGGCAGCGACGCCGGCGCGACGCAGACGCGGGCGGAGCAACGCGACGGCGGCTGGGTCGTCAACGGAAGCAAAGCGTTCATCACCAACAGCGGCACCGACATCACGGGTGGGACGACGATCACCGCGATCACCGGACCCGGCTCGGACGGCGGCCCCGAGATCTCGAACCTGATCGTTCCGCAGGACACCCCCGGCTACACGCATTCGAAGAAGTACCGCAAGATGGGTTGGCGCGCGTCCGACACGCGCGAGCTGGCCTTCGTCGACGCAAAGGTCCCGGCGGAAAATCTCCTCGGCGAACGAGGCCGGGGCCTCAAGCAGTTCTTGACGATCCTCGACGGTGGCCGGATTTCGGTTGGAGCGCTCTCGGTGGGACTGGCACAAGGCGCCTACGACGAAGCGCTCAAGTACGCGAAGGAACGCCGGCAGTTCGGACGCCCGATCTCGAAATTTCAAGCGATACAGTTCAAGCTGGCCGATATGCTGTGCGAAATCGAGCACGCGCGTTTGATGGTCCTCAAGGCCGCGTGGGAAAAGGATACCGGCCGCGATTTCGTGATGAGCGCCAGCCTCGCCAAGTTGTATTCGGGCGAGGTCTCACGCCGCGTCGTCAACGAGGCGCTGCAGATCCACGGCGGTTACGGGTTCATGGACGAGTACCCGATCTCGCGCATGTATCGCGATCAGAAGATCAATGAAATCGGCGAGGGGACCAACGAGATCCAGCGCCTCATCATCGCTCGTCTGATGGGAATCTAACCAGATCGCCTTGCCGGCCGCCTCGCGGGAGCTTTAAGCCGGGTAAGGGTTGGGCGGGGCGAGACGGATTGGCCTCGGCGCCGTCTAACTGGTTGGACAAGGGAGATGGATATGATCGCTCGGCGCTTCGGGGTCCTCGTCACATTGTTCGCTCTGGCAAGTCTGCCGGCGCTGGCCGAGCTCAAGCCGGGAGTCGAGGCGCCGCTCTTCGCGACGCAGGCCAGCCTCGACGGGAAAGCCTTCGATTTCGACCTGAAAGATGCGCTCGCCAAGGGGCCGGTCGTTCTCTACTTTTATCCGGCGGCGTTCACCACAGGCTGCACGCTCGAGGCGCACGATTTTGCCGAACACATCGAGGACTATAAGAAACTCGGCGCGACGGTGATCGGCGTCTCAGGTGACGATATCGAAAAGCTCAACAAGTTCTCGGTCTCCGAGTGCCGGAGCAAATTCGCGGTCGCCTCGGATGCGGATCACCATATCTCGAAAGACTACGACGCGCTGTTGTCGATGGGCAACGCGACGTATTCAGACCGGACTTCCTACGTCATCGCGCCCAATGGGAAGATCGTCTATTCGTATCGAGCGCTCGACCCAAGCCAACACGTGGCCAACACGCTCGAGGCGCTGCGCAAGCTGGCCGAAAAATAGGGCCATGGAGCCGTTGCGCTCCTAGCTTCCTTCACTAGGCGAACCTGGCGCGGCGGCCCGGCTGAAGTTCGGCCTGCGGCGCGCCGAGGCATGAGAAGGCGCGGCGTGCGCCCAAGTCTTAGGGCAACAGGAGCGCCCTCTGCGGCTTGTTCGGCAAGCACCGGCCGCTTCGCGTTCGGTTTCGATCAAGGTTCATATCGTTGCAGATCTTCGTTTCCTACGCCCGCAATGACGATCTTCCGCCGCTGGGCCCCGGCGAAGGGAAGGGCTTCGTAACGGCGCTCGACGGCAACCTCAACTACCACTTTCGCCTGCTCGGCCCGCCGACGCCGAAGTTGTGGCGCGACACGCGCGCCATCGGCCGCAGCGACCAGTTCGACCCGATCATCGAGGAAGCGATCAATGCTTCGGATGTCCTATTGGTCGTGCTCTCGAGAAACTGGGTTTCACGGGAATTCTGCCGCAAGGAACTCGAGTGGTTCAAGAAACGCTGGGGTAACGAAGGTGAAAGTGCGCTCAAGCGCCGCATCGTCGTCATCGCGAAGCATAACATCGAACCGCAGGACCGGCCCCAGCTCCTCCAAGGTCAAGAAGGTTACGTCTTCTATCGTCGCGACGATGAATCGGGCGCCGGTGCCGAGCAAGAGTTCTTCGGTGGAGGGAAGCCTCAAAGCGAATATCACGACCTCGTCAAGGAGCTCGCCTGCGACCTATGGCGGCGCGCCCACGCGAGCGAAGCGCCGCCCGCCGCGACGACGTCAGCCCGCGACGCGAGACGGTCGAGTGCCGACGGTCGGACGGTCTATCTCGCGAAGCCGGCGGCCGACATGCGTCAGCCGTATCTGCGCCTGGTCGACGAACTCGAGGGGCGCGGTTATCGCGTCGCCCCGGAACGCGACAGCGAGATACCATACGACGACACCGCTCCCAAATTCGTCGCGGAGGCGCTCGCGCCGGCGGAAGTTTCTATCCACCTCCTCGGCGAGAAATCCGGCTACACACCGGAAGACAGCGAGCCGATCGTCAAATTGCAACTTTCGCGGGCCGCGCTACGCGCGGCCGGTAACGGCGCGGCGGAGGCGCAGCTGGGCGACTTCCGGCGCATCGTTTGGGCGCCGAAAGTCCTGATCGAAGGCGCGGCCGACGAAGCGGTCGAGCGGGATCCGCTTGCGGTCCTCGGCCATTTCGACAAGCAATTGGCGAGCGACAAGATCGACGGCAGCGAGATCAGCAAGTTCAGCGAGTTCGTCATTCAGCATCTCGACCGTACCTCGCCCAAGGCCGAGGTCCTGGAAGCGATCGAGTCAGACTCGAGGATCTACGTCTATCACCGGCCCGAGGATTCGGAATTCGCCCTCGATCTCGCGAAGGTGCTGCAGCAGCGAAAAATCGAGCCGGTCTTCCCCGCCTTCGAAGGAGATCCGGCCGAACTCAAAGCTTGGCATCGCGAGGCGCTGCAGGAGTGCGACGCGGTCGTGCTGTGTTGGGCGACCGCGCCCGAGGTTTGGATCAAGACGACGGCGCGCGAATTACGCAGTTGGCGCGAACTCGGGCGCGAGAAGAAGTTCGCATGTCGCGGCCTCCTCGCGGGGCCACCGCCCGGCGAGCGCAAGGAATTCCTGATGGAGCTTCCACCGCGCAATGAAATCGACGTCATTCTCGACCTGACCAAAGAAAACAAACTGAGTCCGGAAAGCCTCGACCCGCTGATTCGCGCGGCGCACGCCGGCGAAGCGGGGGCGGCCGCATCGTAGTGCACGTCGGACCGGGGCTTTCCGCAGCACGGCCCTTTCCCGGCCTGCGTCCGTTCGGCTACGAGGATCGCGAATATTTCTTCGGCCGCGAGGACCAAGTCTACGCGCTCTACCGAATGTTGGACCACAGCCGTTTCATCGCGGTCATCGGGAGTTCGGGGAGCGGAAAATCGTCGCTCGTGCGCGCCGGGTTGTTGCCGCTGCTGCAAGAGGAGAGTGACGGTTCGGGTGGCCGCGATTGGCGCTCGCTGACCTTCACTCCGGGCGACGCCCCCATCGATCGGCTGGCCGATGCGCTGATGACGCTGGCACCCGAACAGGACGCGCCCGGCGATCGTGAGATTCGCCGCGAGCGCATCGGGTTCGCCTTGCGGCGTTCGAGCTTCGGCCTCGGCGAGGCACTCGACGAAATTCCGAATCTTGCCGGGAAATCGCTGCTCGTCGTGGTGGATCAGTTCGAAGAATTGTTTCGCTTCGGCGGCGATCGTATCGGCGATTCGATGTGGCGCGACGAGGCCGCAAACTTCGCGCAGCTGCTCCTCGAAATCTGCCGCGCCCGAAGCCGTTCGGTCTACGTGCTCATTACGATGCGTTCGGATTTCATCGGCGATTGCGCACGCTTCCACGGACTGCCCGAGGCGGTCAGCGCATCGCAGTTCCTCGTCCCCTCGCTGATCCGCGACCAGCGAGAAGACATCATCCGCAAGCCGATCGAAAAGGCTGAGGCGACGATCGAACCGGCGCTGGTGCAGCGCTTGCTCAACGACGTCGGCGACGATCTCGACGAGCTGCCGGTCTTGCAGCATTGTCTCTCTCGCTTGTGGGAGCGGGGAGGGTCCTGGTGAAATCGGGCGGGACGGTGCGCCGAAAGCGCAACCTGACGCTCAAATATTATCACGCGGTCGGCGGCATCGCGGGCGCACTCTCGCAGCACGCGAACGAAGTGATGGCATCGCTGCCTGGTCTCGAGATCGTCGTGGAACAGGTCTTTCGGGCGTTGAGCGAGGTCGACAAGGAAGGGCGCGCGACGCGTCGTGCGCTTCCCTTTAATAAGCTTCTCGCCGAGACCGGCGTCGCGCGGCGCGATCTCGTGCGCGTCCTCGATCGCTTCCGCGCCGACGACTGCTCGTTTATCGTCCCGTCGTTGTCGGCGGTCCCGCAGCTTCGCGACGATACGCGCATCGACGTCGGGCACGAAGCGCTCTTGCGCCGCTGGGACCGCATCAGCGCCGATCCCGAGCACAACCTCAGCGGAGGCGCGAACGTCGGGTGGCTCGCTTCGGAAGAGGCCGACGGCCGGCTTTATCGAGCACTCCTGGCCCTGCTCGAGGCGGGGCCGGCGGTCACGCTTCCGCTCGATCAGGTCGAGAGCCGTTCGGAATGGTGGAAGTCGCGTCCCCGCACCGCCGCTTGGGCGGAGCGCTACGGCGGCGCGCTCGACAAGGTTGAAGCGCTGTTCAAGAACAGTCTCGCCGCGCTCGAGACCGAGCGCGCGCGCGAAGCGGAGGCGGAGCGGCGCGAGCGCGAGGCGGAACGGCGAAAGATCGAGGCCGAGGAGGCGTCAAAGCGCGAACGGCTCGAGCATCAAGCGGAAGTCGACCGCGTCCGTGCCGAATCTGCGCACCGTCTGGTTCGCCGCACGAAACAGGCCGCGCTTGCAATGGGCGTCATTGCGGCGATCGCCCTTCTCTTCGGCGTCTTATCGTCCGTCTTTTTCCTTCAGACGAAAGCTTCGCTGGCTGCAGCGGATCGCGCTCGAGCGGCCGCCGAAGCCGCGACGCGCGCCGAATCCGCCGCGCGGCTCCAGGCCGACCAGGCGGCGACTAGCCGCGCCTCGATGGCGAAAGAGGCGGACAAGCAGCGAGGCAAAGCGCAGGTGCAAGAAAAGATTGCCGTCGCCCGCGCGCACGAAGCCGAGCAATCGCGCGCCGCAGCCCTGGCCGCTGCGTCGGAGGCCGAGCGGCAGCGGACCGCTGCGGTAAGCGCCGCGGGAACCGCGCGCGTCGCCGAGGCCGACGCGCTGAATCAACGCTCGCAGGCGATCCGCGAGCGTTCGGCGCTGTTCCAGAGAGCGGGCCGCGACGCGTTTTTCAACGGCGACAACGACGCCGCCGCTGTATTCTTCGCCGCAGCCTACGCCGATAGTCCGCGTGACCGGGCGCTGAAGCTCGCGTTGCGCGAAGCCTTGGACAACGTTGCGATTCGCGGCGGCTCGTTCCGCGAGCCCGGCGCGCCGCGCGCGCACGGCGGATTGATCACGACGCTCAAATTCAATCCGAATCCGCGGCTCCGCCAAATCGCCAGCGCGAGCGACGATGGTACGGTCAAGCTGTGGGATCCCTCGGGGAAGTTGCTTCATGCCTTCACCGATCAGCCGACCGTCATTACGTCGATCGCTTTCGATTCCAGCGGCCGCCATTTGGCGACCGCCGGCGCCGACGGTTCGGTGAAGATTCGCGATCTGAGCGGCGTCACACCGCAGTCGGCTCGATCGCCGCTCGAACTCGACGGTCATACCCGTCGCATCAATGCCGTTTTCTTCAGTCATGATGGGACGCGGCTCGCGACGGCCAGTAGCGACGGCAACGTCAAGATTTGGGATGTCGGCACCGGAAAATTGGTGACGCAGGTATCGGTTGGCCGTTACCAAGTGACCGACGCCGCGTTCACCCCGGATGGCCATTTCCTCGTCACCTGCTCGAGTGACGGAACCGTCCGCGTCTGGAGTCCGCAGACGGGGCTAGCCGTCTGGGCGTCGAGCGATCTCCCCGGCGCGCGCGCCGCGAGCAGCTCGTTGTTTCGGCTTGGGATCGCGCCCGACGGAAAGCTCGTCGCGGCCGGCGCGATCGACGGCACCGTCGTCGTCTACGATCTCGCTGCGAAGAAACAACTCTGGTCGCGCAACGACAATCGCGGTGCGATCAACGCGATAACGTTCGACCCGGCGGGCCGGTTCGTGCTGGCCGGAAGCGACGACGGGACGGCGCGCCTATTCGACGCAGGTAGCGGCGAGCCGAAGGCCGTTCTGACGAGGTCGGCTGCCGACGAAGGTCGGCCCGCGGTTCTCGTTGCGCTTTTCCGGCCGTCAAACGGCGGCATCGCGACGGCATACGCCGATGGATCCGTCGCTTTCTGGACGCTGGGCGGCGAGGCGATCGCCGACCTGCGCGGCCGCGGCGGAAACGCCGGCGGCGGCGATTTCTCGCCGGACGGCGCGCTCTTCATCTCCGGCGGCCGCGACGGCGAACTCTTCCTTTGGCATCCGCCGAGCACGCTCGTTCTAGCCGGCGCGTCGCACCTCAAGGCGATCGATTCGATTGTCGTCCGCGCGGGCGGTTCCGTTCTCACGGCGAGCCGCGACGGAACGGCGGCGCTTTGGAAACTCGACGGTACGGCGCTCACGCGCGAGCGAGTCTTCCGCCATTCGTTCACGGATTGGGTGGTTTCGGCCAGTTTCAGCCCGGACGGCAAAAAGATCATCACCGCCGGCGGGGCGAATCTCAAGATCTGGAAGACCGACGCTCCGGCAGGCGCCGCTCCGCTCTCGTCGCTGGTCACGGGCAGCTGCGCGACGCCGCCTTGCACGCCGCAGCGCTTCAGCGCTGCCGCGTTCATAAAGGATGGCTCGCGCATCATGCTCTCTCAGACCAGCGCCGATACGAAGAACTTCGACTATCCCGCGGGCCGCTGGTGGGTCATGTCGACCGACGCAAAAAAGACGTTTGCGCAAGAGCCCCCCTCTCAGCCGGAGATTAGCAAGCTCAGTGCGACGGCGGACGGGCGCTACGTCCTCGCCTTGAGCGGCCAAGGCGTCGCGACCTTCAGCGAGCTTTTCGATCGACAAGGAAAGGCTCCGTCGCCGGTGCCGAACCCGAACGCGTCTGCATCGCCGGTGCCGACTCCGACGCCGAAGACGCTGAGTTTTCCGCCTGCGACCGACGCGGCCCAGTCGGTTCGCGTCAGCGACGCAATCCTCGGCAACGTGCACCTCATCTACGCGTTGGGGAGCGCCGACGGAACCATCGACGTACGCTCCGCGACGGGCAGCGACTTTAAACTTTCCGGTCAGCGGGGAAGGATCTCGGCGCTGGCCTTCTCTTCCGACGACCGCTGGCTCGCGTCAGCCGGGAGCGGCGATCTGCTCGGGATGATTTGGGACATGCAAGGCCGCACGCGTCACGCCGTGCTCAAAGGTCACAAGGCTGAAATAACGTCGATCGCTTTCTCGCCCGGAAGTGCGGCGTTCGTGCTGACGACCTCGCTCGACGGCACGGCGAAGCTCTGGTATCGCGATACCGGAGATTTTGTCGCCTCGGTTTCGGTGCCGGATTCGCTCGTCCAGAGCGCCGTCTTCAGCCCGGATGGGACCGCGGTGCTCGTGGGAGCGGCAAACGGGAAGTTTTACGCGTGGTCGATCCGCGGCGACCTACCGGCGCCGGCTCAAATGGCGCAAGACGTCATCGATCGTCTCAAGCGGGGTGAGATTCAGAGTGACTCCGGAAACCTCTTGTTTGTTCAGGCGACGGGCGCGCTCGAAAAGGTCGTTTCTGAAGCACACGACCGGGTGTCCGCGAAGTGAAGGTATCGGCCGCGCGCGCGGCGCTTCTCATTGCGTTCGTGTTTGGTTGCGCTTCGTCGGCAGACGCGAGCATCACGGCTCGCTATGGCGGCGTGCGCTACGGCGATTTCGACGTGACCTGCACCGATATCATGACGCCGTCGTGGCTGGGCAACATGACCTTGCAACGCGTCTACGTTTCGTCGAACGACTACACCGGGATGTTCGGCGCGAAGTGGGAGACTCGGCTAGAAACAAATCTCGACGTGCAGGATGACGGCTCGGTCGTCGTGCACGAGTTCGGCGGCGGATACGGCACGCCGTTTCCCCCGACGAATGCGAAGGTCCGTCCGCTCGGAACGGTTTACGACGAGATCACCGCCGCCGCCGAACGAGCCGGCCGCTTCGGGAGCGACAGCGAGGAAAACGCTTATCGCGACTGGCTCAAGAGCGATAGCCTCACGCGTCAAGACGAATGGGTGCGCCTGCGCGACCTAGGGCTCGTGACGCAACAGCGCTCGCACGCGGGGGAGACCTTTTACAGCGGTGAATTCGGCAGCAGATTCATCACGCGCGTCCCAGAAGGATACCAGCGTGAAGACTTAGGCGGCCGGATCGAAGCATTCGATCTAGCGGGGAAACTGGAACGCGTGTGGGACGCCAATCGGAATTTCATCACGCTTCGTTACGACTCACGCGGCCGGCTGACCCAAATCGACGACAACCTCGGCAACAAGTTCGTCTTTTTCTACAATGCGCTCGGCTTCGTTGAAAAAATCGCGGCCGGGGACGGCCGCGTCGCGCGCTTCGAGTACAAAGGGTCCGACTTGGTGAAATCCGTCGACGCTGCCGGCGTCACGCTGCGCTACGAATACGACGAGCAGCATCACATGACGGCTGTTCGCTATGCCGAGGGTAAATCGACCGAAGTCACCTATAACCCCTATCGGGTAAAAGAACTCAAGAATCGCGACGGCTCGGACGTCACCTACGAATACAAGACCGACGATACGCATATCGACGCCTCCTCGACCACGAAAGCGGCCGACGGCACGCAGTCGCAGAGCGAATATCACTACAGCGGGCCGAGGTGGGGCCGTTGGGACACGTACGCGGTGGTTACGAACGGCAAACGTAGCGAGACGAAGTTCGACGCGGTCGGACATGCGACGAGCTACACGACGCCGGACGGCGTGACCCGATACCGGTACGACCAACTCGGACGCACGATTCTCGAAGAAGGACCCCAGGCGACGATCGCAACGACCTATGCCGGCGAAGCGACCGACAGTGCGGCGACCGTCACGAAAACGGCCGGCGGCACGACCTGGACGCGGCGTTTCGAATACGATCCGAAAGGCAACCTGACGCGTGCCTCCGACAACCAGAGCCACGTAGTGACGTTCAAGCACGACGAGTACGGGCGCTTGACGATGCTCGTCTACGGCGATTCGTCGCTGCACGTAAGCTACGACCGTCTTTTCGAGCCTGAGACGGTCGCGCTCGACGGCGTGGGTCAAGTGCGTTTTACGTACGCCGGCGACGGCGGCATCAAGAGCGTCGACGGCGGAACTACGCCGGCCGCGGCAGGTAAAATCGCCGCTCTCGTTCGTTTGCTGCAACCGGCGATCGACCCGACGAACCAGATCATCCTCTCATCGAGCGCGCTCGCCGAGCTGGATAAGGTCAGCCAAGCCAAATAGACGGTTAACCCGGCGTTGAAACGAGCGAAGGCTCGGGCTTGCCGGCTTTGCGCGACCGTGCGGGCGGAGACGCCGCCGCGAGATTGTCGAGGTCGATGCGCTGCGCGCCGGCCCCGGCCGCGGCATCGGCGAGCTTGCGGCTGGTGGTGAACAAGATGACTTGCCCGTCGCGCGCGAAGGCCGTGAGAATGGGTAAGCCGCGTGCGATCCGCTCCTCGTCCCAGTACGCGAAGGGATCGTCGAGGATGATCGGCGTCGTCTCCAATCCTTCGGCGAACATCCGAGCCATCGCCAGCCGTACGACGAGGTAGGCTTGCTCGCGCGTACCGGTCGAGAGCCGATCGACGTCGACGATCGCCTCCGTCTCCGGCACGCGGACGCGCACCGCGAGCGTCGTCGGATCGACGCGGACATCGATGTAGCGTCCCGCGGTGACCCCGGCCAGGGTGCGCGATGCGTAGTCGGTCAGACGGCGCGCGAATTTTTGGTGCGCTTCTCGCGTACGCTCGTCGATGCACTGGCGCGCCAACGACACGGCAGCCTGGAAGCGTTTGAGACGACGCATCTTTTCCCGGAGCGACTCGGTCCATTCGTCGAGGGAGGCCAGATCTTCGATCTGCGCCTCCGACGCGCGCAACTCGGCGGCCAGCGCCGCCGCGGCGGCGCGGCTGTCGGCGCAACTGCGCTCGAGCGTCAGGCGTTCCGCTTCCAAACCGCGTAGCGAACCGAAGACGCCGTTTGGCTGTACGCCTGCGGCGATCAGCTCGTCGAGTTCGGCTTGAAGCGCGTCTTCATCGTCATCCCCCAAAACGTCCGTTTGGCGCACGTCGAGCATGCCGAGCTGCAACTCGATTCCATCCCGTGCGCTGCGGCGCGCCTCTCGAACGCGAACGGCCTCGAGATCCCATTCGTGGTTTCCGCTCGGTACGACGAGCGGGCGGACCAGAACCTCGAAATATTTTGCGGCTGCCTCTGCGGCAGACCGGGCCCGACGCGCTCGCTCCGCGTTGCGCTCGGCGTTCGCCTTGCGGTCTCGAAGCGTCAGCGCGCGATCGCGCCGGCGCACGAATTCTTCAATCGATGGGACGCTCAAAGGTTCGAGGATGGCTGCAACCCGAGCCGATGCCTCGTATTCGACCCTCATCGCCTCATCGGCCGCCTGCTGCATCTTCATGATCGCCTGCAGCGAGTTGCGCCGCTTCCTCCACCGGCGCCACGCCAAAACGAAGAACGTCACCGCGAAGCAGACCGCGAACACGGACGACCATTGTTGAAAGAACGCGAGGGCGAGCGCGATCGAAGCGGAGATTGCCCCGGCTGCGACGGCGGCGCCGAAGAATTCATTGCCGCCTTCGACGGAGCGCCGCGAACCGTGGGCCTCGGCTGCGGCGAAGGTCGATTTGATGCGGGCGTCGGTCGCCTCGAGCGCCGCTTTTTGCAGGTTTGCGAAGCCGGCGTCGTCGAGCGCGCCGCCGTCGCGCATCCGCTCGGCCAACTCCGCTTCGAGCGTGGGCGTCATGCGCGTCTCTTCCGAAGCTTGTGCCGCCGACGCAGCCAGTACGTCCGCCGTCTGCCAGGCCCGGTAGCGAACTTCGGCTTCCGCAAATGTCCCAGCCGAGAAATCTTCGACGTCATCGTAGCCCGCGCGTTCGGCTTGCAGGGCGGCCTTGTGGTCGCGGATGTCGCGCAACGCTTCGATGCGCGAGCGCAGCGAGGAGGCGCGCAACGAACGAGCTTTTCGATCGTGTTCGGCGAGTGCCCGTTCGAGGTCGGCACCGCGGCGTGCCGTGCGATCGAGTTGCTCGCGCACGTCGTCGAGCATCCGCAACTTCGCGCGCACCTCTTCGGCTCGTTTCTGCCCGGTTTCGATCTGCTCGTTCAAGTGGCGCAACGGCGCGTTGACGGTCGCCCGCTTCGTTCCCACGTGCTCCGCCAAAGCGGCGTCCAACCGGCGCAGCGCACCGAGCGCGGCGTCTTCGCGCGGGCCGCCGTCGAGCGCGTGGGCGAGGGCGGTGCTGATTCGCTCGGCGCGCGCACCCTCGATGTAGGCCGCACCCTGCGCAGTGCATGCGGCGTTGAGGAAGACCTCGATCGAGAAGCCGAGGTGGACTTGACCGGGGTTCACGGTCTTGTCGACGGCGAGTTCGCCCGAGACGTCGTTGCCGTTCTCGTCGTAGACGCGGACGTTCTTCGATTCGCTGAAGTCGCGCTGCACCTCGAACGTGCGGCCGTCGTCGAGTGAATAGCGAAGCACGGTCTGATAGGGTGCGCCGCTCCAGGGCCGCCACGCGTCGCGTTGCTCTTTGCGGCCGCTCCCGAACAACGTCGCGACCATGGCTGCGGTGAGGGTCGACTTTCCGGCTTCGTTCAAGCCGCAAACCACGTTCATGTGCGGATCGAACGCAAACGTCTCTCCGACGAGCTTTCCGAAGCCGGCGATCTTCAGCTCGTGCAGTCTCATGGCGCGATCTCCGTTCCCTCGAACGCCGCGATTGCGTAGCGGAGAGCCGTCTCGGCTTCGCGCCCTGCCTCGCCCTCACGTTCCAGCCACGCCGTGAGCAGATCGCGTACGACGTGCCCGCGAACCGTCGGTTCGCGGGCGATCGCTTCGAAGTCGAAGATGCGCGCCTCATTCAACACTTCGAGCGAACCCAGGGCGGCGCCGAGCTGCTCTTCGATCAGCGCGCAATCGAGACGAGTCCCTTCGGCCACGATCCCGGTCAGGTGCAGGCGCACGAAATCGTCGCTACCGTAGCCTTCGAGGACTGAGCCGGCGCGCTCGAAGACCGCCTGTTCGTGTGCGGCCCCGCCCAGATCGCACGTCAGGTCAGCCATGCGCGTTTGCGCGATGGGTATCGGAGAGACGTCGACTGAGTCTCCGTCGACGACGATCGCGAGCGCGCCGTGCTCGGTTCCTTCGCCGAATTTGATCGGCTCCGGAGAGCCCGGATAGGCGGCGATGGCTTTGCCGTCTTCCCGATAGACGTAGCCGCCGTGATAGTGACCGGTCAGCAGCAGCGAAGCGCCCGACGCGACGACCTCGGCCGCATTGAACGGCGCCGTGACCCGTTTGTTCGGCGGACAGCGTGCCTCGTCGCTGCCGTGCACCAGCGCGATCTGGACTCCCTCGCGTTCGAATCGCGCGTTGGAGAAAGGACGGCCGGGCTCGGCGCGCGTGTGACCGAAGCCCCACAAGGTCACCTGCGGCGCGAGCGGATACGCGCGCCAAGCGGCCTCGTTGAAGACGCGCACGTTCGGTGGGAGATCTTTACGAGCCAGAAGCGATTCCGGGCCGTATGGATCGTGATTGCCGGGCGCGATGTAGACGGGCTTACCGAAGCGTGCGAATTGCTCCGCCAAGAAACGGAAAGTTTGAGGGCCGGCGCGCTCGCTTTCGTAGAGGTCGCCGCCGATCGTCAAGGCGTCCGCTTCTCGCAGCAGCGCTTCATCGACGATGCGAACGAAGGCGTCGGCCAGCGCCTTCCTCCGGCCCGCGCCGCCGCGCGTCTCGGGGAACGTCGTCTCCAAGTGCACGTCGGCACAGTGTACGATCGTTAGCGGCATCGTTCGCGCGGCCTCAAATTAGCGAAGATACCTGTTGAACCACGCGAGGGTGCGCTGCCACGCATCGGCGGCGGCGGAGGCGTCGTACGAACCGCGCGTATCGTCGAAGAATCCGTGGCCGGCGCTCGCATAGAGCTTGAAATCGTGCGGCTTGCGCAATTCCGTGAGTCGACGATCGAGTGCGTGGACGTCGTCGGCCAAAATACTCGTGTCGCGCTCGCCCCACGACCCGAGCAGCGGCGTCTTGATTTCGTCGGCGTACGCCAAGGCGATCGGCGTGATGGCTCCATTGTTGCCGGTCGTGCCGTAGCGAACTTTGCCATACCACACGGCGGCGGCGCTATAGAGTTCGGGATGGTCGACGGCTTGACGGAGCGTCATGGCGCCGCCCATGCAGAAGCCGGTAACGCCGACGTTTCGAACGTTGCCGCCGGCGGCGCTGCGTAGATAGGCCGCGCCCGCCGCCAGATCCGCATCGATCGTGTCGTCGGCGAGCTTCGCGATCAGCGGCCGGAACGGCTCGAAATTTTCAGTGCCGTCGCCGCTGGGCGCGTTCTGACCGCCGAAGAGGTTCGGCGCGATGGTACGATAGCCGGCCTTCGCCAAACGCCGGACGGTATCGCGAATCTGTGCGTCGACGCCAAACGCGTGCATGGCGACCACGACCCCCGGCGTCGCGCCGGTTGCGTTTTTCGGGGCTGCGTAATAGCTCTCGATGGTGCGGCCGGGACTCGATTGGAGCGCCGGGCGCGCGACGACGATATCGGGGTCGCCTTCGGCGACCAGCGGCGGATGCGGTTTGCCGAGGTCGAGGGCGTCCAGCGCCAGCGCGGCGGCGGGCCCGGCGAGCGTCGCGACCCCGGCCGAGACGCTCACGAAGGCGCTCCGCTTCAGCGCTGAACTCGTCGCACGCGTGGGGTCGGTCAGATCGGGCATGGATAAGCCTGTTTCTCTCGTACGGAGCGTTCGAAATGGGACGCTCGGTGTTCGACGCGCCGCGCCCGATTCCATAGGCGCCCGAACCGGCCCGCCGGACGAGGGCCGCTAGAGAAACGAAAGGTCGTCGTGCGTCGGGGCGCAGTCGTTCTCCGCCAGCCAGTCGCGATTCCACAGCCGCGACCGGTAGCGCTCGCCGCCGTCGCACAGAACGGTGACGACGGTGCTGCCTTCCGGGAGGGTCCGCGCGTAGCGCGCGGCGCCGACGACGTTGAGGCCGGCGGAGCCCCCAACGTATAGACCTTCCTCCCGCAACAGCCAATAGATCATCTCGATCGCGGACCGGTCGTCGACTTGCAGCGCGTCATCGACCGGCGCGCCGCGAAAGTTGTCGGTGATGCGTTTGATGCCGATGCCCTCGATGTTCGAGTCGCCGCTGGTTTCGAGCGTCCCGCATTTGACCTGGCTGTAGAGTGCCGATCCCATCGGATCGCAGAGGACGACGCGCACGCTCTGATTTCGTTCTTTCAAATAGGTGCCGGTTCCGGCGAGCGTGCCGCCCGTTCCGCAAGCCGCCACGAAAGCGCTGAGCGAGGGGCCGAAGGCGTCCCAGATCTCCGGGCCGGTCGTCGCATAGTGAGCGGCTCGATTTGCGACGTTGTTGAACTGATCTGCCCAGATTGCGCCCGGTGTCGATTCGGCGATGCGTCGCGCGACGTGATAGTAGTTTTCCGGATTGGCGAACGGCACGGCCGGGATGACTCGAACGTCGGCGCCGATCGTGCGCAACAGCTCGATTTTCTCGATCGATTGATCGTCGGGGATGCAGATGATCGAGCGATATCCGCGCGCGTTTGCGAGCAGCGCGAGCGCGATGCCGGTGTTCCCCGCGGTTCCTTCGATGATAATGCCGCCGGGCTCGAGGCGGCCGTTCGCTTCGGCATCGTCGACGATACCCTTCGCGGCGCGATCCTTTACGGAGCCGCCGGGATTGAGGAACTCCGCCTTACCGGCGATCGTACGCCCGAGCGCCGCAGACAGCTTCGGCAACACGATGTGTGCGGTGCCGCCGATCGCTCCCGAAAAACCGCGCGGTACGATCTGCGCCGCCGCTCCAAGCGCCCTAGAACCGTTGGATCTCAATGTAAATCGAGTTGACGCCTGCTCTACTGGTAGAGATGTCCGCAGGACACGTAGTGCTTGAGATTCTGTGCCGAAACGTGGACGTTGACCGAATAGTTGCCGGAGAGCAGCTTCGCTTCCGGGGCCTGCACGAGCGTGCGCGAGTGACCGTTCACGACGTCGGCCAGCGCGATGGCCGGTTTCGGATCGATGTCTTCGCAGGTGATCGATTTGCCGCGATGGATGTGCGCGGGCTCGTGACGTCCCGGCGGTTCGCCTTGCAGATCGATGACGACCAGCGTGTTATTGCCGCGGGAGAAGAGCGTCACCCAACCGACTTGACCGGAGTTGCTTTCCTCCAACATGCCGAGCTGAGTGCCCGCGCCCGTGTTGTCGGGGGCGATCTGGGCCCCGACGCGGCCGCTGAAGCAGAGCGCGCCGGCCAGCATCAGGGCGAGCGCAACCGAACGAAACGTCATTGGTACATGCTCCTGTGAAAAGCAGCCCGCCTGAGGGGGGCGTGCCCGAGAACGTGCGACCTACCGAACGTCGTTTCCCGCTGATCCGGGGCGGTTCACCTAGAGCACCTGCTAATGAAAATTTCTGGCGTGAACGCCTGCGATGACGTCGCCGGTGTCGAGCGGCCAGAAGCGCTTGGCAAGAAGGTCGATGCAGCCTTGTTCGCGCTGCAGCGTGCCTTCGATGATGAGCGCCGGCGCCGAGCGGACCAAACGCCGGTTACGCTCGAAGATCGCTGGGTTGACGATCACGTTGATGAGCCCGGTTTCGTCCTCGAGCGTGAGGAAAACGAAACCTTTGGCGGTTCCCGGCCGCTGACGCGTGATGACCATCCCGCCGACTTTGCAGACCAGATGATTCGGCATCGCTCCGAGCCGCGCCGCGGCGATGACGCCGTGGGCATCGAGCGTTTGGCGAAAATGCGAGATCGCTTGCGTCCCGATCGTCACTCCCGTCCCCCACAGATCGAAGGCGGATTCTTCGACGGGTAACAGCGGCGCGAAACGCGCCGCCGGTTCGTCGACCTCCATGACGCGTCCCAATTCGCCGCGCGCTTCGCGTTCGCCGAGACCGCGTAGCGCCCACATCGCTTCACGCCGAGAACCGTACCACGGTGCGAACGCGCCGGCGACCGCGAGATTTTCGAGCGCGTCTTTGGTGAGTTCGGTGCGCGCTGCAAATTGATCGAGCGCGGTGAAGGGGCCTTGCGACAGGGCCGTTTCGAGACGTTCGCGCTGAGCTTCGCCCAGACCGCGCACGACGTGAAAGCCGAGCCGCACTGCGTCCTCGCCGTCGACGAAACTCCAAAACTCGCTGGCGTTGACCTCGACCGGTTGGACGACGACGCCGTGCCGTCGTGCGTCGTTGACTAGAACTTCGGTCGAGTAGAAACCCATCGGCTGCACGTTGAGAATCGCCGCCAGAAAAACTGCGGGCTCGTGACATTTGAGGTACGCCGACGCATAGGCGAGCAAGGCGAAGCTGGCGGCATGCGACTCCGGAAAACCGTAATCGGCGAACCCTTCGAGCATGTGGAAGAGTTGATCGGCGGCTTCGCGCTCGATGCCGTTGGCGATCATCCCATCGACCAAACGGGGGTAGATTTCGGCCATCCGCTGGCGCGAACGCTTGTGACCCATCGCGCGCCGCAGTTGGTCGGCTTGACCCGGCGAAAACCCCGCAGCTTCGATTGCCATCCGCATCCCCTGTTCTTGAAAGAGTGGAACGCCGAGGGTGCGTTCGAGGATCGGCTTGAGCTTGGGATGCGGATACGTCACCGGTTCGAGACCGTTGCGCCGCCGCAAGAACGGATGGACCATGTCGCCTTGAATCGGACCCGGGCGGATAATGGCGACCTGCATGACCAAGTCGTAGAAGCACTTCGGACGCAAGCGCGGCAGCATCGATTGCTGCGCGCGCGACTCGACTTGAAAAACGCCGATCGAATCCGCCCGCTGCAACATGTCGTACGTTGACCGGTCGTCGGCCGGGATTGCCGCCAGCGAGAGCGCCGGTTTCGCATCGCCGTAGCGCCGCCGGTAAAGACTGAAAGCATCGCGCAACAGCGAGAGCATCCCCAAGCCGAGCAGATCGATTTTGATCAGCCCCAAATCGGAGAGATCGTCTTTGTCCCACTGCACGATGGTGCGATCGGCCATCGTGGCCCACTCGACCGGCGCGACTTGAATCAGCGGATCGCGCGTGACGACCATCCCTCCGGAATGAATGCCCATATGCCTTGGAAATCCGTCCAGCCGCCGGCACATCGCAATCAGCGTCTCGGCTAACTTGTCGCTTTTTCTCTGTGGGGCGTCAGCCGCGCGACATTGTGCCTCGAAGACGCCCGCGACTTCGCCTCCCTGCGAAGTCGCTACTTCTCCACTTTTCGACTCTCGCCGTCCGTGGCTCCGTCGAAAAGCTGGAGACTTCTCGTCACAACGTCGCGCGTCTGACGCTTCAACAGCCGGAGAAGACAACTGCTCTCCCCCCTCAATGCCGTCTCTTGTTACGCTTCCTTCTACGCTCGGTTGTGTGTTTGCGATGTACTGCTGCGCGTTGGCGGATTTCCGCGGATATGGGGGAGAGGAAACGACAGGCCCGCTGCTGCGTGGGTGGGCGTTATGGTTGTCGGTTTCACGGGAGGCGCGGACGTTGGTGGAGGCGTCGAGGTCGCGGCGACGCGTGACGGAAGAGGGCAAGGTTGAGGCCCCATTGCCCTCGTTTGAGGAGAGGCCGGCGGCTTCATCGAGCGATTCGCGAGCGTCGTATTCTTTGGAGAGCGCGTCGACTTGGGCGAGCGAGAGGCCGAGGGCTTTACCGACGTCGCGGATGGCGGAGCGCGTGCGGTAGGTGATGACCTCGGCGGCCATCGCGGCGTGGGCGCGGCCGTAGCGCCGGTAGACGTATTGGATGACCTGTTCGCGATCTTGATGCGCGAAGTCGATGTCGATGTCGGGGACTTCGTTGCGTTCTTCGGAGAGGAAGCGTTCGAAGAGGAGGTTCATTCCGACAGGGTCGACGGCGGTGATGCCGAGCGCATAGCAGACTGCGGAGTTTGCCGCCGAGCCGCGGCCCTGCGCGAGGACGCCGAGCTCTTCGGCCGCGCGCGCGATGTCCCAGACGATCAGGAAATATCCGGCCAGATCCATTCGCGCGATGATTCCGAGCTCGTATTCGAGCTGACGCTCTACCTTAGAAGGAAGCGATTCGCCGTAGCGGCGTTTCGCGCCGCGAAAGACCAGCGTGCGCAGGTACGAATGGGTGCTCGATTCCTCGGGCGGTATCGGAAACAGCGGAAACTGTCCGACGAGCTTGTCGAGGCGAAAGCGGCAACGCTCGGCGATCGCGAGCGTCGCCTGGAGCGCTTTGGGGTAGGGTGCGAAGAGACGCGCCATCTGCGCCGGACTCTTGAGATAGTATTCGGCGTTCGGTAAGAGCAGCGTCCCAGCTCGTTGCAGATTCGTCTTGTATTTGATGCAGGTCAAGACGTCGCAGAGCCGCGCGTCGTCGCGCCGAGCATATGCCACTCCGTTGGTCGCGACGTACGGAATCCCAAGTCGCTCGGCGAGTGCGACTTGCGCCAGGACGAGCCGGGCGTCGTCGGGACGCAGATGGTGTTGCAGCTCGAGATAGAACCGGCCGCCGAAAAGATCGCGCAGCGTCGTCGCACGTCGCTCCGCCGCCGCGACGTCCTGACGTGCCAGCGCCTCCTCGACATATCCCCGCTGCGACCCCGAGAGTGCGATGACGCCGTCGGTCTTCCCCTCGAAATCCGTCAGGCGCGAGCGAGCGTCGCGTTTTTTCCCGCGCAATTGCGCGCTCGAAATCGCGCGCGCGACGTTCGCGTACCCGCGCTCGTCTTCGACCAGCAGAACCAGGCGAGGGAAACGCGCGCTCTCTTCGGGGGTCGGGGCGCTGCGGCGCTTGGGGCGCAACTCGGGCGCATCGAACGTCAACTCGACGCCCACGATCGCCACAAGCTTCGTTTGCTTGGCGGCCTTGGCGAAGCGAACGGCGCCGTAGAGGCCGTCCCGGTCGGCGAGGGCGGCCGCTTCGAGGCCGAGTTCGAGCGCCCGCGCGACCAGCTCCTCGGGATGCGAAGCCCCTTCGAGGAAGCTGAAATTCGACCGGCAGTGCAGCTCGGCGTAGCGCGCGGCAGGCATGGGGTCTCATGCTAATCGAACGTATGTTCGATGTCAAACCGGCCCGAAAGTGGGGGTTCGAATCCCCTCCCCGGCGTTTTCCTCTTACGCCATATACAAGTGTAGGCGCTATACTACGGTTAGGTGTGAGTAAAGAAACGTTGCCGCCGGTCGAAGTCCAACCCGCTGGCTTTACGCCGAAGTACGGCTGGCCTTTTGTTTCCAGAAACCGGCGAGAAAGCCCGAGGGGTTGGCCTAGCAAGCGGACCAACGTGATCGTGGGAGCCTGTTTGTTGGTGGCTCTTGGACTCTTGATCTACTTCGCCGTCGAGCTGATTTCGCACATTTAAGGCGCCAGTATATAATCCCGAACCGGCCGGCTGAGCCCCCAGGAGAACGCCGCTTCGACGGGCGAGGCTAGCGCGTGCGTTACAGAAACATTGGGCGCTGGGGGGTCAAGGTCTCGGCCGTCGGGCTCGGCTCGTGGCTGACCTACGGCAGCAGCATCGATGAAGCGACGGCGCGTGCCTGCGTCGAGCGAGCTTACGCGCGCGGCGTGACGTTCTTCGATACGGCCAACGTGTACGCGCGCGGCCGCGCGGAGGAGATCTTCGGACGGGCGCTCGCCGGTTTCCGGCGCGATTCGATCGTCTTGGCGACCAAGCTCTTCTTTCCGATGGGCGACGGTCCGAACGACAAGGGTCTCTCGCGCAAACACATCTTCGAGCAGTGCCATCGTTCGCTCGAGCGTTTGAGCGTCGAGTACCTCGATCTCTATCAATGCCACCGCTTCGACGTACAGACGCCGCTCGAAGAGACGTGCGCGGCGATGAACGATCTGGTGCGCCAGGGAAAGATATTATACTGGGGCGTCTCGGAATGGAACGCCGATCAGATCGCCGGCATCGCGACATTGTGCCGCGCGCACGGGTGGGCGGAGCCGATTAGCAATCAACCGCAGTACAGTGCACTCTGGCGCCGCATCGAAGAACGCGTGCTTCCGACGTGCGCCGAGTTCGGCCTCGGGAACGTCGTGTGGTCGCCGCTCGCAATGGGGATTCTTACCGGAAAATACTCTGATGCGAACAAGCCGCCGCAGGGGACGCGTGCGGCCGGCCCGGCGGCGGGAATGATGGAAGGCTATTTTACACAACCCGTGCTCGACGCGGTACAGCGCCTGAAGCCGTTCGCGCAAGAAGCGCATGCGACGCTCGGGCAGCTCGCGCTCGCATGGTGCTTGCGCCGGCCCGAAATTTCGAGCGTCATCGTCGGCGCGACCAAGCCCGAGCACGTCGACGACAACGTCGTCGCGGGGGATCTCGACGTCGACCCCGGGATCTTCGCGCAGATGGACCAGATTCTCGCGCCGGTCGCACCCTACGAACCGTACGTCTCTTGATGGATGCACTTTCCGAAACCGCTCTAGGCTTTATCGCCGCCGGCCTCTCGCGGATCGACGACGATCGACTGCGGCGCACCGGCGTGCCCGAAGTCGTCTTCGCGGAACGCAAGACCGTCGAGCAAATCGAAAGCGCCATGCGCGCGCTCTATGATTCGCAGGGCTTCGCGCTTGCGACCCGCATCTCGGCCGATGCTGCCGCGAGCCTGCGCGATCGTCTTCCCGAAGCGCGGCACGATGCGACGGCGCGCGCATTGCGTTGCGGCAGCCTTCCGGCGACCGGGCAGACGATCGGAGTGATCTGCGCGGGCACGTCGGATGTCCCGGTCGCCGAAGAGGCGGCGTTCGTCCTCGAAGCGTTCGGGCACTCCGTCGTGCGCCGGTACGACGTCGGCGTCGCGGGCTTGCACCGTCTGCTTGCCGACTTCGAAGGACTGAGTGTCTGTCGCGCACTGATCGTCGTCGCCGGAATGGAGGGTGCGCTGCCGAGCGTCCTGGCGGGTTTGACGCGGACCCCGGTCATCGGCGTCCCGACGAGCGTCGGGTACGGCGCAGCCTTTGAAGGGATGACCGCGCTGCTTGCAATGCTCAGCTCCTGCGCTCCCGGTATCGCCGTCGTCGGAATCGACAATGGTTTCGGCGCCGCCGCATTTGCTCACAAACTCGTGCTCGAGGCCCCGAAGCGATGAGGATCGCACATCTCGATCTGATCGGCGGAGCGGCCGGCAACATGCTGCTCGGCGCATTCATCGACGCCGGCGTGCGGCTCCCGGATCTCGAGGATCGGCTGCGCGGCGTCATCGCCGAGGCTTGGACGCTTTCGGTTTCTCGCGTCGTCAAGAACGGCGTCGCGGCGACGTACGTCGATTTCGTCGTTCCCCACGAACGGCACGAGACCAAACTTGACGAGGTCCTCGAGATCGTCATGCGCTCCACTTTGACCGAGCGGCAAAAGCAAAGAGCGTCCGCCGTCTATCGCCGGCTAGGGGAGGCCGAAGCGCAGGTCCACGGGACGACGATCGAGGCGATGCACTTTCACGAGGTCGGCGCCGTGGATGCGATCCTCGACGTCGCCGGCACGATCGTGGCGCTCGATCTCTTGGGAATCGAGCGCCTCACGTGTTCGCGCGTACCGCTCGGATCGGGCACGATTCGCATGCAGCATGGAGTCTATCCGAACCCGCCTCCGGGGACGGCAGAACTGTTGCGCGGCGTCCCGACCTTCGACGCCGGGATCGAGGCCGAGTTGGTAACGCCGACGGCCGCCGCGTTGTTGGGGGTGCTTTGCGACGGCTTTGGAACGCGCCCCGAGATGATCGTCGATAGCATCGGTTACGGAGCGGGCACGCGCGATCTCGCGCTGCCGAACTTGACGCGCCTGAGCGTCGGTTCGTCGAGTGGAGCGTCGGGCGGCGCCGGTGACGTCAGCCTGCTGGAAGCCAACATCGACGACATGTCTCCGCAACATTTCGAGCTTGCGATCGAGCGAATCTTTGCGGCCGGCGCGCTCGACGTCTGGCTCGCGCCGATCAGCATGAAGAAAGGCCGCCCCGCAATCCTCCTTTCAGCCATCGTTCCGCCGGAACACGAAGCCGCGTGCGCCGAGACGATGCTGCGCGAAACGACGACCATCGGCGTTCGGGCGCGGAGCGAACGCCGCTACGTTTTGGAGCGCAACGTGCAGTCGGTGTCCACGCCGCTCGGCGACGTTCGAGTGAAAGACGTTCGCACCAATGGACGCTGCCGGCGCACGCCCGAATACGACGACGTCGTGCGTATCGCGCGCGAGCGGCGGCGACCGCTGCCGGATGTCGCACGCGAAGTGCAAGCCTTTTTGGATGCGGAGCCAGGATGAGTGCGATCGACGCGAACGCAGCCGAAAGAGAAGACCGGCTGCGCGCGATCGTTCGCGAACTAGGCAGCTGCATCGTCGCCTTCTCCGGAGGGGTCGACTCGGCACTGATGTTGACGGTTGCTGCGCAAGAGCTTGGAGAACGCGCGATCGGCATCACGGCGCGCAGCGAAAGCTTGGCCGAGCGTGAGTACGGCGCGGCCCTAGAATTTGCGGCGCAGATCGAAGCTCGGCACGAGGTGGTCGAAACGGCCGAAGTGCAGCGCCCCGAGTATGCAGCCAATCCGGCGAACCGTTGTTATTATTGTAAATCCGAACTCTACGGCCGGCTGCGCGAGATAGCGCTGGAGCGCGGCTTCGAGTGGATCGTCGATGGTTACAACCGGGACGATGATGGGGATTGGCGGCCGGGCCGCGCGGCGGCGCGCGAGTATGGCGTTCGCAGTCCGCTGCACGAAGCGGGTTTCGGCAAGAACGACGTGCGTGAATTGGCTCGCCGGCTCGACCTCAGCGTTTGGGATAAACCAGCGTTGGCTTGTCTCTCCTCACGGTTTCCCTACGGTACGCCGATCACTCTCGAACTTTTGCGGCAGGTCGATCGTGCCGAGCAGGCCGTGCTGGATGCCGGAATTCCGGCCTGTCGCGTTCGCCATCATGGGGACGTCGCGCGCCTCGAGGTTCCGCTCGACTACGTCGCGCTCGCGACCGAACCGGAGCGCCGCGAACGCATCATGGCGGGCGTTCGCGCGGCCGGCTATCGCTACGTCGCCCTCGATCTCGGCGGTTACGTCAGTGGAAATCTCAACGGCGCGGAGAGCCGTTCGTAGATGGCACGCATCTTCGATCACCTCGACTTTCGCGTGCGCGACGTCGCGGCTGCAAAGCCGTTCTACGACGGCATGCTGCGCTTGTTCGGGATGCGCGGCAAGACGCAGGAGGATGGAACGGTCGTCTACCTGCGCATCAGCGGCGGAAAGATCGAGGAAGCCTTCGCGCTTCTCGAGGATCGCGAGCATCGTCCCAGTAGCGCGCGCGTCGCCTTCTTCGCGGCGAGCGTGGAAGACGTCGACCGAATGGCGGCGCGTCTACGCGAATTGGGCGCGCGAAACGTCGAGGGTCCCGAGTTGTGCCCCGAAATCGGTCCGAATTACTATGCCACCTTCTTCGAGGACGCCGAAGGCAACAAGCTCGAAATCGTCTGCCGCTAAGTTCTCCACCTGAGCGATCATTCGCCGCCGAGCGCGAGCGATGCCCAGGCTCCGCTACCGGGCAGATTCTGCCCGCCGTCCGCGACAAGGACCGTTCCCGTTACATACGACGCTAACGGCGAAGCCAGAAAGACCGCCACGTGACCGATGTCGTCGGTCGTGCCGAAACGCCGTAGCGGAATAGCTTTCATCAGTTTCGCTTTGATGGCGTCGCTCGAGACGAGGCGGCGCACGCCCTCAGTTCCCTCGATCGGTCCGGGCACGATGCTGTTGACCCGAATGCCGTGGCGGCCCCACTCGAGTGCGAGGTCTTTCATCAGCATGTCGACGCCGGCTTTGGCTGCGCCGACGTGCGCCTGAAACGCGTACGGCATGTACGCCATCCCCGCCGAGATGAAGATGATCGAGCCGCCGGTCGCCTTCAACTGCGGAAAGGCAGCGCGCGCTGCGTTGAACGAGCCGAGCAGATCGATGTCGACCACGGCTTTGAAGCCGTTGGGACTCAGCGACTCCGCTGCCGCCGGAAAATTACCCGCCGCGCCGGCCACCAGCACGTCGATCGGCCCGAGGGAATCTTTCGCGGCGAGCATCGCGGCCTCGACTGCGGCATAGTCGCGGACGTCGGCAACCTGCGCGAAGACGTCGGCACCGAGCGCGCGTAATTCGTCGACCGCGCCGTCGAGGCGTTCCTGCGTCCGTCCGCAGATCCCAATCTTCGCGCCGACGGATGCGAAATTCTTAGCGATGCCGAGATTGATCCCGCTGCCGCCACCGGTTATAAAAACCGTTTTGCCGTTAAATAGAGCGCGCGGAAAAATGTCGGTGATGCTCACGCGGCTCTCATTCGACGCAGCGCGCGAGATACCGGCGCTGGTTCAATCGTAAATACCGCGCAGATACCAGCGGCCGCCCTCTGAGACGATGTGCCGGAGCACGCCGTCGTCGAGCAAGACGTCGTAGGCGTCGCAGGCGTACGGGATCGCGCCTTCGTCGAGTGCTTCGGCCCACCATAGTTCGTCGACGCGCCACGGACCGGCGACGTCGAGGACGGCGCGGCCGGCAACGCGTGCCGGGCGGCCGCCCTCGAGATGCACGGCGATCTCGCGTGGGGCGAGGATGCGATAGGCGAGCGTTCCGTTCTCCGAAAGCGCCGGCTTCACGTTCGTGGTGACCGGCCGGCGCGGCAGCGCCGCGCTGAAGGGTTCGTAGACGAAGCGCTTTTCGTAGCGGTTGCCGAGTGCGATGCGCGCGCATAGCGTCGAGTGCGGTCCGAGCGCGGCCTCGAGCCGCGCGAGCGCGATCGCGACGATTTCGGGATCGGGATCGCCGCCGGCGAAAAGCGAGAGTTCCATCCCGCCTTCTTCCAGGCGTTCGGCGCCGAGCCGCAAGCCCGAAACCGGGGAACGTAGCACGACGCCTTCGAGCCGCGCCCGCAAGAGATCGAACATCGTCGCACTCTGTGCGGTCGGCTGTGCCAGCGGCGTCGGAAGGTCGAGCGTCTCGCCGTCTTCACATTCGAGCGTCAAACGCAGAAAACCGCAGCGTTTGCCGGCATATGCGACGTCTTCGGCGACGCGCGCGACGAGCGAACGCAGTGCAAACAGCAATTGATCTTCGCGTTCGGCGGTCCCCTCGCCGTACATCGAGCGTTCGATTCCAATCGAGCGCACGCGCGGAACGAGCGGCGTTTCATCGATGCCGTGCGCGCGGGCATGCCACCCCGCAGCCTCCGGGCCGAAGCGGCGTACGAACGGCCCGTGCGGCAGCGCTGCGAGCTGCCCGAGCGTCTTCACACCGAAGAGATGGAGGCGCTCGATCAGAGCCTGATCGAGGTCGAGCGCATAGAGCGGTAATCGTGCGACGAACGCAGCTTCCGCGCCGCGCCGAACGATCGTCCCGTCGGCGACGTGCGCCGCGGCGCGTGCCACGAACTTGTTGGCGGCGAGCGTCACGCGAAACGGCAAGGCGCGCGCCCGTTCGCAGCCGGAGAGCGTCTCGCGCACGCTCGCGAGCCAGCGTTCGACGCCGCCGTCGATCCCGCGCATCTCGAGGAAAGCGAGCCCGTGGCCGGCATCTTCGACCAGCGGTGAAGCGAGATCGAGCGCGTCGAGTGCAGCGGCCCAAATGGTTGCCTCGCAGTCGGGATCGTCGACCGCGACGACCGCCTCGCGGGCACACGCGCTCGCCTGCACGAGCGTCATCCCGATGCGCGCGCCGGTCGCAAATGCTTCGGGGTCGACGTCGACGGCATGACCGCGCTCGAGCCGGTCGGCGACGATCAGCGGGCGAGCGCGGAGTTCGGGATGCCGCAGTCGCGCGATCTCGACTTTATAGGACGGGACGAACGCACAGACAACCGGTATTTTACGGCCTCTTTTCGGGCGCTGCTTCGTCGTTCATCGCTTGCGATGCATACATCGCGGCGCTCTTCACTTCTCGCATCGCCTCGAAAATAGACCGTAAAAACATCTTTTTAGGTGTTCTTACAAGTGGTGGGAGGCGAAAAAATCCCAAAGCACCGCGGTTGCGTCGAGCGCGTACGAAGGTTGATCGAGATGCAAGAGCGCGACTGCAGCGGGCGGTGGAGGTTCCGAGCCGGGCCATTGGTGGCCGGCATCCGCTATCGTGATCAGATCCACGGAACGGCCCTCGGCGCACCGCGCCGTCTCGTACCGTAGCGGCGGCGCGTCGCGAACGGCCGGCGGTTCGCAGCGATCGATCTCACGCCAGCGCGCAATCGTAGCGGGGACCGATATCCGCGGCGTCCGATCGAAGCCGATGCCGATGCCGCCGCTGAAAGGAACGTTCTTGTCGGCGAGCCCGTGGATTGCGAGCACCGATGTCGGATTGGGATGGTTGCAGGGGCTGACCAGCGTTCCCGCGACCGGACCGATCGCCGCGAGCGGAAGCCTCGATTCGCAGGCCAGACGATAACTCATGAACGCGCCGTTCGAGATGCCGGTGGCGTAGACGCGCTTCGGATCGACGTTTTCGTCGCGCATCGTCTGCTCGACCAGTGCCGTCAAGAATCCGACGTCGTCGATTTTTTGGTTCATCGGAAAACCGCAACACGTTCCGGCGTTCCAGGCGAGTCTCAGTCCGTCGGGATAGAGAACGATGAAGCGATGCGCGTCGGCAGCTCGATCCCAATGGTAAAATAACTCGGCGCCTTTTCCGGTACCGAATCCGCCGTGCAGCACCAGAACCAGCGGCACCGGCATCGCGCGTCAATCCGGCGGGACGGTAGAGGCGATACGCGCGTTCGAGGCTACCGAAGGTCAGCGTCTCTGCGCGGGCCGTCGCAACCGGCGTCGGAGTTGCGGCGGTGACGTGCATCGGGACGAGCACCCCGCTCACGATGGCGAGTAAGACGCAGAGCACGAGGACGAGCAGCGTACGGATCAGGAGCGTCATGACGCAATTATCTTCGCCGGCAGCGTGCGCTGCAAAGGAGTTTCGGTGAAAAGTTCGCGTTCGCGCAAGGCTGCGAACGGGACGCCGTCGATCTCGAAGGGCGCGCGCGAAAAATGCGCACGGCGGCCCGGCACGGCACGCTTGTGTTTGAGCACGGTGGCTTCGACGCCCGAGCCGGCCAGCGCGCAGAAAAGTCCCGATTCGCCGGCCCAGCGAACGCATTGGGAACGCAAGCGCACCCGCAGCGATGCGAAATAGCGCAACTCGTCGGAAGCCTCGACGCCGAGCGCTACGAGCACTGCACCGGCGCGATGCGTCAAGCTCGCCAAGCGCGTCCAAGCTGTCGCCGTCAAGCGCACCGCGGGGATGATGACGACGCCGAACGCCGCCGCGCGTAAGAGGATGTCGGCGGCGCGCGCGACCGCACTCGGGTCTTGCGCAGGGATCACGAGCAGCCGCCGCAGATCGACCCCGGCCGCTGCCAAGGCGGGTGGATAAAGAGCGCCTTCACTACCCGCCGGCGACTCGATCAGTCCCGCGAGTCCACCCCCTAATGTTGCAGCCGCCAACAGCCGGGCAGCGACCGCCGACCGTCCCGAGCCGGCGACGCCCTCGAGCGTCGCGATCGCCCCGCGCGGAAATCCCCCGCCGAGCGCCGCATCGAGTTCGCCCAAACCCGTTCGCACGAACGCCTCATCGGTGAGGGTATAGGCCTCGGGCGTCGCGGCTCGATGGCTCGCCGCGAGGACCGCGCGCAGTCCGGCGAGCGCTTCACGGCGAGAATCGGGCGAGACCGAGACGGTCATGGGGCCCATGATATCGAACATACGTTCGATAGTCAATCCACTTAACCGTCCCGACGCTACGTCGATCGCATCGACGAGATCGACGCGAATCACGAAGCGTATACGGGCGATCGAACCGTCGCGGCGGCGCGCGCGGTCCACGATTTGCTCAAGCCGGGAAGATAAGCTAGAGCATGATCAGCCCGCGGCGGACGCCGCGGGTGACCGCTTCGGTCCGGCTCGCGGCGCCGAGCTTCGCGAAAATCGACGCGACGTGAAATTTCACCGTGTGCTCGGAAATCGCCAGAACCGTCGCGATTTGCTTGTTGCCGGCGCCGCGCGCGAGCTGGCCGAGAACCTCGATTTCGCGCGGCGACAATCTTTCGTTCGGTTGATGCCTCGCGTCGAAGTCGCCGGCCGTCGCCAGGGTTTGCGGCTGCGCGGCGACGAGACCGGCGGCAACCGCGACGACGGCGGCGACGATTTCGTCCGGCGATGCGTCACGCGAGAGAACCGCGAGTGCGCGCTCGTCCCGCCCCGCGAATTCATGGTTCCAGGTTAGGCGCGGCTCGTCGACGAGGAGGACGCTGGGCGTCGATGCCGGCTCGGACGTTCCGTTGCGCCGTTCGACGACGACGTCGGGTTCGAGCGTCGAAATCATATGCTCGAGTTCCGCCGGCGTCGATTCGCCGACGACGGCGACGCGCGAATCACCGCGTAGCAGCGCGGCCAAGCCGGCGCGAGCGGCTGCAGAACTCGCCGCGACGACGGTTCGGATCACGCCCGCGTTACGTGTCTTCCTAATGTTCCGAGAAAATCTGCGACGGCGCCGCTCGGTATGGCTAGCGCCAGGCCGCGCGCGATCAGGCTGTTGACGCCGACGACGCGGCCCGCCGCATCGGCGAGCGGCCCGCCGGAATTTCCGGGTGCAAGTCTCACATCTGCTACAACCCACCGGCCGTTGCACCGCTGCACCAGTCCGGCGCTGACCGCGCCCACAAGACCGAGGGGGTTGCCGACCGCCAGAACGAGTTCGCCCGGCCGCAGGTCGTCGGCGTCGCGAATGGTCACCGGCGCGAGCCCAAGGTTATCCCCCTCGATTTCAAGCACGGCGAGGTCGCGCGACGGATCTCGCTTGAGCACGATCGCCCGCCGGCGCCGTCCGTCACGCGTCTCGACGATCGCCCGTTCGCCGCGCGCAACGTGTGCGTTGGTGACGATCAGGTTTTCGCGCCAAACGATACCCGACCCGGATCCGCGGCCTCGTGCGTCGTGCACGCACACGGTCGATGCGCGCACCCGCTCGGCGACGGCGGCAAACGCACCGTCGAGATCAGTCGTCATCGGCCGGCCGCTCGGCGACTGTCACGCTCAACTCACGCAGCGTTCCCGCGCGCAGGATGCGCAGCGGACGAGTCGTTCCGACAGCGTCCCCGGCGAGCGCGCGTTGCAGGTCGTCGGCGTCTTCGATTGCGTGTTGTCCAAGTCCGAGGAGCACATCGCCCAACACGACGCCGGCGCGATCCGCGGGCCCGCCGGAGGCGACGTCGACGACGATGACGGCGCTTTCATTCTTGAGGTCGTGCTGGATGCGCAGCGCGTCGGGGATGCGTACCGTCTGCATCGCCACCCCAAGGTATCCGCGCCGAATTCCGCCGCTTCGCAATTGCGCCACGACGCGCTCGACCGTCGAGAGCGGGATCGTCAGCGCCGTGCGGCGCGAGAGTCCCCAGGTGTTGATGCCGAGAACGGCGCCGCCGGCATCGATCAGCGGACCGCCGGAAAACGCGGGATACATCGAGAGATCGGGGCGAACGAAGCGATCGATTTCGCCGCCGCGCCACGTGCGCCAAGCGCCGTCGAGCGCGCTGAGAACGCCCAGGCTCGCGGCGGGAGCGCCGTCTTCGTCGCGTGCCGCAGCGAGGACGATGTGCCCGATCTTCAATTCGCCGGCAGCGGCGTGTAAGGCAGGCTTCAGCGAGGCGTCGCTGCGGAGCAGCGCGAGATCGGTCGTCGGATCGCGGCCGATGACCTCCGCCGAACACCGCGCGTTACCGGGAAGGATGAGTTCGATGTCTTCGTCGCGGTCCAGAACGTGATCGACCGTGACCACAGTGTGCTCGTCGAGCGCGAGACCGCTCGCGTCGCGGCGCGCGCTGGCGTCGACGTACACGACGGAGGGCGAGATGCGCTCCACCGCGGCGGCGAGATCGTTGGAGAGTTCGAGAAGTGCGTTCGGCGCCGTACTATTCATGGCCTGAGTATGGCAGGCGCGCGGCTCAGCGTCACCGCCGATCCGGCTAGGTTATGACGAGCCGCAGTTTCCCCGTCGTCTTCCGGCTTTCGAGATCGGCGTGTGCGCGCGCGGCGTCCGCGAGCGGATAGTCGTGCTCGGCTCGTACTTTCAGCCTACCGTCGCGGACGGCATCGAGGATTGCGGCTGCGCGCCAGGCGAGTTCGTCAGGCGTTTGCGTGTAGTGCGCCAACGAAGGACGCGTGAGATAGAGCCCGCCTTTCGCGTTGAGGATCTGCGGATCGAACGGCGGCACCGCGCCGCTGGACGATCCGAACAGCACCAGATAGCCGCGAACGCGCAAGGAATCGAGACTTCTGTCGAACGTCGTCTTTCCGACCGAATCGTAAACGACGTGCACGCCCTTCCCATCGGTGAAGCGCTTCACTTCGACGGCGAAATCGGTCTCGCCGTACTTGATCACGTGATCGGCGCCGGCGCGCTTCGAGAGCGCCGCTTTCTCATCGGTCGAGACCGTCGTTATGACGGTTGCGCCCTTCGCTTTCGCGAGTTGCGTCAACAGCAGACCTACACCGCCGGCACCGGCGTGGATCAGCGCGGTCTGCCCGCTTTGTAGCGGGAACGTGCTTTCGACCAAGTAGTGAGCCGTCATCCCTTGCAACATCACCGCAGCGGCGTCACGCAGCGAGACGTCCGGCGGAACCTTGACGAGCCGCGACGCCGGGACGACCGCGTACTCGGCATAACTGCCCATCGATAGCGCATACGCGACGCGGTCACCGGGTTTCACGTTCGTGACCGCGTCGCCGACCGCTTCGACGATCCCCGCGCCCTCGTTACCGGGGGTGAACGGTAACTGAGGCGCCTTGTAGAGTCCGGTTCGGTAGTAGCAGTCGATGAAATTTACGCCGACGGCCTCGAGCTTGACCAGGGCTTCACCGGCCTTTGGTGTCGGGGTCGGCACTTCGGCCAGCCGCAGGACTTCAGGTCCGCCATTGTTTTCGATCAGAATCGCCTTCATATCGCCCGGCCTGTTCGACGTCGCGCTCCGCTTGGGCTGCCCTCGCGGGACGGTGGCAAGCTTGGACTCATGCTCGTTGGGCCAAGGGCGGGACGACCTCTGCGGGAGCTCGGCGTCCCGACGGGTCGGTCTCGACCCCGGCTGCGGTTCGCCGTCCTTGGCGAACCTGGCCTGACTCTTTGCGCCTCCTTCGCCTCCGGCGACCGGCGCAAATTCACACGATCTCGACCGACCCGTCGGAACGCCTCGCTTGGGAGCAACGTCGCGCCGCCTCGCGCGACCCGAACAGGCGCGACCTCCGATCTGGATCGCCGACGAAAGCTAAGGACAGACGCGCCTAGCCGGCCCCAAGCCGTGCGCGGCGGCGAGCCGGCCCGCGCGCCCCATGCCTCTCTTCTGCTGGGCTCGCCTCGTACGTTCCGGCGATTCTGAAGTTTGTGGGTGAGGAAAAAATTTGGGCTAAAGGGGTTGACATCTTGTGCCGATGTGCTATTGTACTAATGTACTAGGACAATAATAAGTTAGGAAGCTCAATGGAAGCCAAAACCGCCCTCAACCCGCTGCCGAAGGAGACCAAAATGCTGAACCGTCAAACGATCCCCGCCCCCGACGTCCGCCGCACCGTCATCCCCGCGCCGAAGACCGACTCGATGTTCTCGGGCTGGGGCGTCAAGCTCTAAGCCGCCGCCGAGGACCAGAAACAAACATAGTGGCCGCAATCTTCATCGTCGATCCGCGAAGCGGTGTCCCGCTCTACCTCCAGCTCATCGAGCAGGTAAAGCGGGCCGTCGCATTGGGGACGCTGGCATCGGGCGAGCAACTGCCGACCGTCAAAGCGCTCGCCGTCGATCTGACCGTCAATCCGAACACCGTGGCGCGAGCCTATCGCGACCTGGAGCGGGACGGGATCATCGAGACCAGCCCCGGCCGCGGTTCGTTCGTCCGCGCCGACGGATCGTCGAAGGGCGAATCGCGGCGAGCCATCGATGACGTCGCCAAGTCCGTCCTCGGTGATGCCGTCCGCGAAGCGAAGACGCTCGGGTTGGCTCGAGCGCGCGCCGCCGAGATTTTTTCCGAACAACTCGACCGCTGGTTCCCACCTGTACCCGGAGATGAACAACAGTGATTCCGACGCACGCCGTCGCGATACGCGACTTCACCAAACGCTACGGTTCCTTCGAAGCGGTCTCAAATTTGACGCTCGAAGTCGAGCCGGGCTCGATCTGCGGGCTCCTGGGACCCAACGGTTCCGGGAAGACCACGACTTTCAAGTGTTTGATCGGCCTGACGCGCCCGACGTCCGGGACGCTGGAGGTTGAAGGCGCTTCGGTGCAGCCTGAGACGTTCGAAACGCTCGCGTACGTTCCGGAGCGCAGCGCGCTCTACGAATGGCTGACCGTCGCCGACCATCTCGAGTTCAACCGCCGTTCGTATAAGACGTACGACGCGAAGCGCGCCAACGAGTTGGTCGATCTCTTCAGGCTCGAACGGAAAAAGAAGGTCGGCAAACTTTCGAAAGGCCAGCATACGGCGGTCGCGCTCGTCCTCGCCCTTTCGATCCGGCCGCGCATCCTCGTCCTCGACGAGCCGGCCAGCGGCCTCGATCCGGTCTTTCAACGCTCCGTCCTCGACCTGATCATCGATGCGGCGGCCGGCGGTTCGACTGTGCTGTTCTCGTCGCATCAGATCGGTCAGGTCGAACGTGCCGCCGACCGCGTTGCGATTCTGAAGAACGGCAAGTTGATCGTCGACGGAACGGTCGACTCGCTCAAAGGTTCCGAGAAGGTCGTGGAAGCGATCTTCGATCAGGCGGTTCCGGCGGTCAACGGCTTGGCGAGCGATCCGCGCGTGCGACGCGTCGAGCGCTCGGGGCGAATCCTGCGCGCTTACGTCAAGGAAGACAGCGATGGAATCGCGCGTCGCCTGAGCGAGTTCTCGCCGAAAAACGTCAGCGTCCTCGATCTCAACCTTGAAGACATCTTCATCAACGCCGTCGGCGGTGATATTCCGATGGTCAAAGGAGATGGAGCATGAGCTACGTCCAGTTTCTCCGCCTGCGCAAATCGCTCACCATCTACGCGATCATCCTCGGTGGGTTGTTCTTGATCGGCCTCGCGGTAGGCCATTCACCCAGCACCATATTCGAGTCCGACGGCTCCCATACGAAGCAGAGCATGACTTCTCTACCATTGAGCGGGCTGCTGTTCTTTGCGGGGTGGTGCGCAATTATCTTCGCGACGGTCGTGAGCACCAGCCTCAATAAAGAATACGACGGTGTTGAGATGGTCTGGACCAAGCCGATCGCGCGCGAGCGACTGGCCGCATCGTACATCCTGCTCGATCTTGCCGCTATTATTATTGCGTTTCTCTTCGCCGCAGCGCTGAGCGTGCTCGAGGTCGCGAGCTTCGGCGGACTAAAATATCTCACCGTCGATAGTCGCACGGTGCCGACGCTCGTCATCGGCTTGGGGTCCGCGATTATGTGGTACGGCCTCGTTCAGGGCCTGACGGCGGGGCAACGTGGCCGGGGCTCGATGCTCATCGGGATCAGTTGGGGCGCCGCGTTTTGTCTGATTCTGCTTGCGGAAGTGACGCGCGGCATCAATCAACCGATTCACGTCCTCGCAACGATTGTGAACGTTTTCAATCCGATCGCATACTTTTCGTCGTACTCGCTTTCGAACTTCGGAGCGCACGAGAGCCCGGTCTTACCGCAAGCGCTGGCCGGGACGGAGATGCGCTCGATCTTGACGTGGACTATCGGACTTCTCGGCTGCGCCGCCGCGATTGCCGGCTGGAAGCGCCTGGAAGCCTAGCCATGGCCTACGTCGAGATGCTCCGCCTGCGCAAGGCGCTCGCGATATACACCATCGTCGTCGTCGCGGTCTTTCTGCTGATCTTGATCCCGTCGCATTGGCCGGGTGCGGTCGTACACGGCGACACTGCCGTCAGCATACCCCTGAGCGTGCTGCTGCCCATCGTCGGTTTCTGCGCGATCATCTTCGCTACGACGATCAGTACGAGCCTGAATCGGGAAAACGACGGCGTCGAAATGGTCTGGACGAAACCCGTCTCGCGCGAGCGTCTGGCGCTGACCTATATCGCCTTCGACCTGGCCGCAATCGTGCTCGCCTACGCGCTGGCGTTTGTCATGGCCCTCAGCATCCTTGCGAGCTTCGGCCTTGTCCAATTCATCCACGCTGACACGAATTGGTTTCCCATGCTGATGGTGACGCTGGGCATCGCTTTCATGTGGTACGGCTTGCTCCAAGGCCTGACGTCGTCGCTAACGGGGGGCCGAGGCGGCATCATCATCGGGCTGAGCTGGGCCGCCTGCGCATTCCTTTTACCCGCGCTCACGGCAGCGACCATGCGCAGCCCGGGGCTGCACCAGTTCGTCTTAGCGCTCAACGTTCTCAACCCGCTGGCTTATCTTTCAGGCTCCAGCGCGCACATTCACGTCGGCATCCCGGTGGGCGGGCCGACGCTGATCCCGCACGACGTGTGGCTGCGCGTAGCAATCACGTGGGGTTTCGGTTTGCTGGGAAGTTTCGCCGCGATCGTCGGTTGGAAACGTCTCGAGGTTTAACGGAATGCTTAATAACCCCGCGCGCCAGTCGCCGCTGGTCTTTTCCGCCGGCTCATCGTCGCCGACTCGGTCACAATGCTGTTATGGAGACCGTCAATGAAATATTTTGGTACGGCCTTTTCGCTAACGCTCGCCGGTTTGCGATTGCGCATTCGCATCGACCTCGAAGACGAACCGGATGAGCGCGTGGCTCCCCACCACGTCAAGATTTCGGTTCGCAACCCGGAAACCGCCGCTCGCTAGGGCTCCGAGAATCTTATTTCAGAACGAAGCTGCTCCGGTGCGCGGCTTGGACGTACGACCACTTCGCGTCCTTGACGCTGTAGAAGTAGACGTTCGGGTCCTGCGGGTCGCCGCTGTTGAGAAAGGCGAGCGGGCCGACGACGGTGTCGTAATTGGACGGATAATTCAGTATGCGCGCGACCGCCAAGCGATCGGCGGCGCCGCTTCGCCTGATCGCCGCGATCGCGATCTGCGCCGCCGCGTATGAGAACGCGGCGAGCGGTGTAAAGGGGCCGTATTTCTGCTCGTAGTCGAGCCGGATGCGATACACCGAGGGCGCGAGCTGGAGCGGCGGCATCGAAGAAGAGACGATCAATCCCTCGGCTTCGGTCTTATATTTCGTCGTCGTTGCCGCATCGAAGAACCCTTGCGAGGCGTAGAGCGGTCCGGCATAGCCGTCGGCGCGCAGCTGATGGAGCATCGGCCCCATGTCTTTGACGGTTCCCGCCAGATAGACGGCATCCGCCTGTGCGGCGAGCGTCGCCTTCGAGACGCCTGCGTAGTCGGGCTTCTCGAACGTGAAGCGAATCGCTTTGGAATCGATCTTCTCTTTGAGCATCCGTTCGTGATAACCGGCGGCGACGTCGATGCCGTAGTCCGCATCTTGATAGAGCACGACCGACGATTTCGGTCTCCCTTTGCTCACGACGAATGCTCCGGCGAGATCGCCCTCGGTCGAATCCTTCGTCGCCAAGCGCAAGACGTCGGCGTAACCGTGAGACGTTATTCGGTCGAAGGTTGACGCTGGAATCAGGATCGGCAGGTGTCCGTTCACGTAGGTTTGCAGCGTCTGCTCGGTGATGCGGCCGCTGAGATGGCCGACGACGCAGGTGATCGATCCGTCGTCGACGGCGAACTGCGCGTTCTGTAAGCCCGATGCGAGCGTATTTTGGTCGTCGAACGTGCGCATTGCGAAGAGGCGATCCATCGTGCCGCGCAAACGATTGGCCTCGTCGATGGCGGCGCGTACGCCGTTGCCCATCTGCTCGCCGAGGCGAATCGCATCGCCCGTAAACGGTCCGGCGACTCCGATCGTCGCCGTGCCGACGATCGGGTCGTTGAACGCGGCGCGAGCCGGCGAACCGGCGATGCCCGCTGCCAGCGCGGCGCCGCCGGCGAGGAAGTCGCGCCGAGCGATCAGGCGTGCCATGCGTATGCACCCAGGGTCGTTATCAGGAATGCGACCGAGAAGACCATGTTGCTCACGAAGACTCTTTCGTTGAGAACGAAGACATTCTTTGAAAGATCGAAGAGGCGGTCTTCATACCAAGCCAACCCGGCGGCCAACGCAACGCCGAGGTAGTAGAGCGGACCAACCTGCGCAAGCATTCCCGCCAGCGCCAAAAGCACCATCATTGCGACGTGAAGGGCGATCGGGACGCGACGGCCGCTGGCCGCGCCGAAGCGGGCCGGTATCGAATGGAGATTCTGGGTGAGATCGACGTCGCGATCCATCAACGCGTAGATGATGTCGAAGCCGGCGACCCAGATAGTGACCGCGAGAAAAACCAGGAAGGCCGGCGCGGAGAAGGCGCCGGCGACCGCGACGTAGGCGCCGAGCGGGGCGAAACCGTCGACCGCCCCGAGCACGAAATGCGTCCACCACCCCCAGCGCTTGCAGAAGGGGTACAGTGCGATGCCGAGTGCCGCGATTGGGATGAGCGCGACGCACAGCGGGTTGAGTTCGGCGGCCGAGATCACCAGGAGCGCGAGGCCGGAGGCTGCGGCGGCGAGCATTGCAGCGGGCGGGAGGGCGCCGGCGGCGAGAGCGCGGCGCGCGGTGCGCGGATTGCGCGCATCGATGTCGCGGTCGAGATAGCGATTGGCCGCCATCGCGGCCGTCCGCGCGCCGATCACGGCCAGCGTGATCCAGATTATCTGGTGAAGCGTCGGAAGGCCGTGTGCGGCGAGGACGGCGCCGACGTATGCGAACGGCAGCGCGAAGAGCGTGTGCTCGATGCGAAGCTCGCGCAATATGAGTCTCATTCGGAGCGGTGATCTTCGAGCGCCCGCGCGCCTTCGGCGCGAAGCGAGCTGAGATCGACGGCACCGGTGACCATGCCCGGCGCCTCGAGCAGCCGTCGCAAAGCACCGTCACCCTGCCCGGACCATGCGTCGCTGGTCCCGCCCAGACGCAATCCGTATTCGTGCCAGCGGCGGTTGACCAGATCGCGAGTCGCTTCGTCCATCACGATCTCCGGCGGCCAGACGCGCGCGTATCCTTCGTCCGGACCCTTACGCGTCGCGTCGATGCCGAGCTTGTGTCCGAGGGAGACGAGATAGGAGCCGCTGTGGTCGAGATCGTCGACGGGGCCCGGCATCACGACCAGATCCCGCGACGGGTCGACATTGTTGAGCGCGTACCACGCCACCGTTCGGACGTCGTGCACGTCGACGTCGGCGTCGACGACCAAGATGCAGCGCGTCAACATCATCATGTGCCCCAGGCCCCACAGCGCGTTCATCACTTTTTTCGCCTGGCCGGGATACGATTTCTTGACCGAAACGATGCAGAGATTGTGGAAGCCGCCTTCAACCGGCAGATTGTAGTCGACGATTTCCGGCACGACCATCTGCAGCAGCGGCAAGAAAATCCGTTCGGTCGCTTTCCCAAGCCAAGCGTCTTCCATCGGCGGCTTGCCGACGACGGTTGCGGCGTAGATCGGTTTGCGCCGGCGCGTGAGGCAGCGGACGTGAAAGGTCGGGTAGCGGTCGGCCAAGCTGTAGACGCCGGTGTGATCTCCGAACGGGCCTTCGACGCGCAGGTCGTCGTTGTCGACGTAACCCTCGAGCACGAATTCGGCATCGGCCGGCACCTTGAGATCGACGGTTTTACATTGCACCATTCGCACGGGCCGGCCGCGTAAGAAACCCGCAAAGGTGATCTCGTCGATCACCGGCGGCAACGGAGCGCTCGCGGCATACGTCAGCGCCGGATCGGCGCCGATCGCGACGGCCACCGGAATCTGCCGCCCCCATTTGCTTGCGTGCGCGCGACCGTGTTTGTGTCTTTGCCAGTGCATCCCGGTCGTACGCGCGTCGTAGACTTGCATCCGATAGAGGCCGACGTTCGCGGCCCCATTTTCCGGCGCTCGCGTGATGACGAGCGGCAACGTGATGAACGGGCCGCCGTCGAGCGGCCAGGTCGTTAGGACCGGCAGCGCGCCGAGGTCGGGCTGCTCGTCGACGATCTCCTGAACCGGTGCGCGCTTGACCGTTCGCGGAAGGGCCAGCGCGAGGGCGCCCAATGCCGCGGCCTTCGAGAGACCTTCCAGCAGCGTGCGCGGCCGGTGCAGATCGAGCGCACCGCGAACGCGTGCGCCGAGTTCGTCCAATGACTTGGCGCCGAAGGCGAGCGCCGTGCGCCGCTCCGTGCCGAACTGATTGGTCAGAACGGGGTACTCGGAACCCGCGACGTTGCTGAACAGAAGCGCCGGACCGCCCGCCTTCACGGTGCGGTCGCTGATCTCGGCGATCTCGAGGTACGGATCGACGCGTGTCCGTATCTCGGCTAACTCGCCCGCGAGGCGGAGCGCCTCAACGAATTGGCCGAGGGAATCAAATGCCATGGAGGCTGCCAGGTTTGGACGCCGGGTCGCGTCAGCCCTCACCCCGGCGTCTGAGCCGAGCCTCGACCTCGCCGCGTTCGAGTCCGGCGACTTCAAAGACTTTCGTGCGCGAAGCGGCCCCTCGTTTCAAGCGAACCTTTGCGAGCGGAAGTCCTAGCGCCTCAGCAAGCGTGCGCCGGACCGCATCGTTGGCGGCCCCGTCGCGCGCGGGCGCAGCGACGCGGACCTCGATTTCGCGTGCCGCGACGACTATTCCGGGATTTCGCGAATTCGGTTTGACGCTAACCGCGACGAGCGCCATCGGCTTCCGGCTTGCGGTTCGTCGTGGCGCCGTCAGAGGGTGGCGTGGGCGCCGAGCGAGCGCAGACGGAACGCAAGGGCGATGAGCGCGACTCCTGCGATCAACGCATAGATCCCGACGAGCCAAACCCACGTCAGCAGCGCCGCAACCGGCACGAACGCGAAGAAGACCCCGAGTGCGATCGAGAGCAGACCGGCGATGATCAGCAGGATCTCTCCGGGTACGTTCTTTCGAAGTTGGATCGCCGTCGCGATCTCGAACACGCCGGTGACGATCGCCCACGCTGCGATGAGGATGCCGAGGATAAGCGCGACATAGGCCGGCCAGAAGAACGTGAGCACGCCGGCCGCGATTCCCGCAAGACCTTGGATGATCGTCCACCACCACTGGCCGCTGTCGGGATGCGCGAAGCGCAGTCCTGCGATCAGGACGAACAGACCGTCGGCGAAAGCGAAAGCGCCGAAGAGGATCACGAACGCTGCGATCGCCGATGCGGGATAGACGAACACCAAGATGCCGAACGCGATCCCAATCAAGCCGCGAATGAGGAGCCAGTACCAATTCTGCGCGAGTTTGTGGGCGGCGATCATGGCCGTCTCCTCCGGCGGCCGCCGTCGCCGCCGCGGTCGCCGCGGTCCCGCGGCGGGCCATCGCGCGGAGGACCGGTGCGCAGCGGCCCGGTCGGATCTTCGCCGGTGAGCACCGCCTTGCGGGAAAGGTTGATGCGTCCTTGCGAGTCGATCTCGACGACTTTGACCATGATTTCGTCTCCGATCTTGACGACGTCTTCGACGCGCTCGACCCGCCCGGGGGCGAGCTGACTGATGTGGACGAGGCCTTCCTTGCCTGGAAGAACGGCAACGAACGCGCCGAAATTCATCAGCCGCGTGACCGTCCCCATGTAGGTTTCCCCGATTTGGACGTCTTTGGTCAGCGCTTCGACCATTTTCTTCGCCTTCTCGGCGCCTTCGCCGTCGGGTGAGGCGATGAAGACGCGGCCGTCGTTTTCGATGTCGATCTTGACGCCGGTATCGGCGATGATCTTGTTGATGATCTTGCCGCCCGGGCCGATGACGTCTTTGATCTTGTCGGGGCTGATCGTCAGGATGATCATCCGCGGCGCATATGGGGAAAGTTCTGCTCGCGGTTCGGCGATGGTCTCTTTTAGTTTGTCGATGACGAAGAGCCGCGCGGTCTTCGCCTGCGCGAGCGCCTCGCGCATGATTTCGATCGTGATTCCCTGGACCTTGATGTCCATCTGAATTGCCGTGATGCCGTCGACGGTGCCGGCGACTTTGAAGTCCATCTCGCCGAGCGCGTCTTCGAGTCCCTGAATGTCGGTCAGGATCGCGTGCTTCTTCCCGTGCAGTATCAGGCCCATCGCGACGCCGGCGACGTGCTTCTTGATCGGAACGCCCGCGTCCATCAGCGCCAGGGTCGAGCCGCAGACCGAGGCCATCGACGACGAGCCGTTCGATTCGAGCGTTTCACTCATGAGGCGCAGCGTGTACGGAAATTCTTCTTCGCTCGGGAGCACCGGCAGCATCGCCGTTTCGGCAAGGTGGCCATGCCCGATCTCGCGCCGGCCCGGGCCGCGCATCGGCCGCGTCTCACCGACCGAAAAGGGTGGGAAGTTGTAGAAGTGCATGTAGCGCTTGTTGGGGACGTCGATGATCCAGTCCAGCCGTTGTTCGTCGGAGATCGAACCGAGCGTCGCCGCGGTGAACACCTGGGTTTGTCCTCTGGTGAAGACGCCGCTACCGTGCACTCGTGGAACGTAGTGCGTCTTGCACCAAATCGGTCGAATCTCGTCATTCTTGCGGCCGTCCGGACGCAGCCCTTCGTCGACGACCATGACGCGGAGTTCTTCCTCTTCCATGGCTTTGATCGTCTTGTCGAATTCCTTGTTGGACGGCTCGGCGAGTTTCGTCTTGAACGCGTCGTCCTTGCAGCGCGCCAGCGCTTCCTCGCGGCCGATCTTTTCGAACGCCTCATTGCGCGCGCTCTTGTCGATGATGCGCATCGCCTTGGCGACGTCGTTCTTGAACGTCTTGCGCACCCAAGCTGAAAAATCGGCGTCGGCCGCGCTCAGCGCGATTGCCCGTTTCGGTTTGCCGACTCGTTTCGCCAGCTCGTCGATCGCGGCGACGATCTTCTTGATCTCTTCGTGCGCGAACGCAACGGCGCCAAGAAAATCGTCCTCACTGAGTTCTTTGCCGGCGCCTTCGACCATCATCACCGCGTTGGCGGTTCCGGCGACGACGATCTCCATGCCGCCGGGTTCGTATTGCGGAAGCATTGGATTGCAAATATAGTTGCCGCTTTCATCGCGACCGACGCGAACGGCGGCGACGGTCTGCTCGATCGGACAATCCGAAACCGCGAGCGCGGCGCCCGCCGCGCAGACCGCGAGGACGTCGGCGTCGAGTTCGGGATCGATCGAAAGCACCGTCGTGACGATCTGAACGTCGTTCCGGAAGCCGTCGGGAAAGAGCGGCCGTATAGGACGGTCGATCTGACGAGCGGAAAGCGTGGCATGCTCGGTGGGCCGGCCTTCGCGCTTGATGTAACCCCCCGGAATCTTGCCTGCCGCGTACATCTTTTCTTCGAACTCGCAGGTCAACGGAAAAAAATCGATCCCTTCGCGAGGCTTCGAAGAGATGGTGACGGCGGCGAGCACGACGTTTTGCTCGCCGTAGCGGACGAGGGCGCTGCCGTTGGCTTGCTTCGCCAACTCGCCGGTCTCAATGACCAGCGCGCGGCCGCCGATCTCGAGTGAGACGGTCTCTGGCACAGGATGCTCCTAGTTCTTTGTTCTTACTTTTGCTTTAAACGTGGCCGGGTTCGGGAATCCGCCCCTTTCCACCCGCCCCCTCGGCTGCTTTGGGTGGTGAGGATCGGCCCGAGCGGACCCGTTTGAAGTGAGCCGCATCCCGCGCGCCAATGTCGAAGGTGAGCGATGTGAAGGATGATATTACGATCCGCCGAGCCGAGGCCGCAGACGTGCCGCTTCTTGCAGAGATGCGCGTCCGCTCGTCAGTCGAGCGGCGCGCGTACGTAGCGCCGGCGGAGGTCGAGAACTTTCACCGCAATAGCCTGCGGGGGTTCGCTGCGGCGCTCGAGGCCGGACTTCTTCAAGCGTGGCTCGCGTTCGACGGCGATCGCCCGGTCGGGACCGCCAGCCTTATGTTCTTGCCGAGCCTCCCGCGGCTCGGCGTCGACGTCGAGCGCGACGGCCGCGTCCGTAACGTCTACGTCCAGCCCGAATATCGCAGGAGGGGAATCGGGCTCGCCTTGATGCGCGTCGTTCTCAAAGAGGCATCCGGCGCTAACGTGGATCGCCTAACCCTCGGAACGTCGGATCAAGGCCGCGCGCTGTACGAGCGGCTCGGCTTCGTGCAAAAAGAAGACGAGCTCATCTACCAGGCACGCTCCACGCCGGCGAGGCAGAGCGATCGCTCAGCGGTTTGATTCGGCCGCCGGTCGCAAAGCTCGATCGAGTTTTCGAATCGCCAGCGCCAAACGACTCTTGATCGTACCGAGAGGTAACCCGAGCCGATTTGCGATCTGGCGGTGAGACAGTCGCTGGTCGTAGGCCAGGTGGACGACGGTAAGTTGTTCGGCCGGTAGCGCCGCAACGGCTCTGCGTAACCGTTCGACTTCGATGAAGTCGGTGAGTTCGAAGCTCATCGAGGGCGGAGCGTCACTCTGCAGCAGTTGTTCGTCGAGTTCGTGGCGCCGAGACGATTTACGTTTACGGGTGATCGCATCGTGCCTGACGCAGACTGCGAGGTAACCGAGCAGCGAACCCTTCGTGAGATCGTAACCGTGCTCCGTTCGTTGCCAAACGCGCAACAGCACGTCGTGAACGCAGTCCTTCGCCTCTTCGGGCGAACCCAAGATGTTCTGCGCGACTACGCGCAAGTAGGATTCGAAGCGCGCGTAGACTTGTGCGAGCGCCTCTGGCCGGCGCGCTTGAAACTCTAAGACGAGTCGCTCGTCGTCACGCTCGCTAACGCAATCGCGTTCGAGCGTACAGCTGGAAAATCGCATCCACTTGGATTACGAATAACGGACGCCGCGTGGATGATTTTTCGGGCTAAAAACGCACCGTGAACAAGACGTCCTGCCGATTCTGTGTCAGGTTCGTCGTGGGCAATACGTCGTCGGTGTAGTGATATTGACGCGCGGAGACGGAAACGCTTGAGTTCGTGCCTGGAATCGCATAGGCGAGCGTCGCGAACGACGTATCCTTGCGCTCTGAGATATTCTGCGTCAGCGTCGTCCCGTTTTCTCCGCCGAATCGTTGGGTGTTGTAGCTGAGCGAAAGATTGACGCCCTTCGTGAGCGATGCAACGCCGCTGACGGCCCACGTGAAGCGCCGTTGGTTGACGTAGTTCGGATAGAAAGAAACCGGGCTGCCCGCCGGACCGAAGGCGGAGGTGACCGCTGCCGCCGCCGCCGCATCGAAGGTTTGCGTCGCCGGATTGAACGGAACGTAAGGCAAGGGCGTTCGATCGTTGCGGTAGAGCCGTTCGTAAGCTCCGCTGCCGCTCAAGGTTGCCGTCTGACCGAAGACGGGGATGTTCGTCGACGCGCCGACGCGGTATTCATCGAACTGCATTGGAACCGTGGAGGCGTAAGTTTGACCGTACTGGAGTCCCGCCAGAGAGTTCGGACGCAGCTCCTGGTCGTGCGTGTACGACCCGCGAGTTGAAAGCGTGAGATCGCCCACGCGGAGCGGCGTTGAAGCTGTGGCGGCGATGGCCCGCGTGTTCGGCGTGAAATTCTGAA
>Ga0307477_10000188_pt1 | contig 86001 bp, 53 predicted proteins | sample atmos_gasesECM2C_FD_203316 | JGI IMG/M metagenome (GOLD analysis project Ga0307477, IMG submission 203316) | Hardwood forest soil microbial communities from Morgan-Monroe State Forest, Indiana, United States - atmos_gasesECM2C_515 | ecosystem: Environmental > Terrestrial > Soil > Temperate...
CGAGCGCCGAAGCGGAAGATCCGCGGGCTCAGGGTCTCGTTGATGAAGCCGGCGTTGACGAAGCCGTGCTCGGGAGGAGTCGCCGAGAAGCTGCGGACGCGGGCGACACGCTGCAGGATGAAGGCCTCGTTGAACAGGTTGAAGCAGTCCACGCCCAGGGTCAGACCGAAGTCCTGGAAGGTGAATTCCTTCTCGAGGCGGCCGTCGACGTCGACGATGTTGTCGAGCCGGTTGGCGTCCGAGGCGGTGAGCTGGATCTGGCTGCTCGAGGTGGTGGTGGTGTTGATGGTGACCTGGTCATAGAAGGGAACCGGGTAGCCCTGGCGTCCGGTCACGTTGGCCGCGACGTTGAAGCCCCACGGCCGGTCGGGAGCGATCTGGTAGAGACCGTTGACCGCGAACGACCACTTGCTGTTGATGTAGACCCACGCCTTCGAGCCCGAGCCGTTGCCCGAGCCCTGCAGCACCACGTCACCCTGGCGCACGTAGTTGCCGTCGGTGGCGCCGCCGGCTTCCTGGATGGTGGGATCGGGGCGGTCGCCTGCCTTGCTGAAGTACCAGTCGTTGTAACTGATGTTGCCGCGCATCATCCAGCGGTTCGAGAGCCGCTTGTTGAAGGTCAGCGAGGCGCCCTTGAAGGTGGTCTCGTAGTCGCCGTTGTGCAGGAAGAGGCCCTTGCCGGTGGAGACGCCGGGACGGAGCTCGTAGTAGACCACCGGGACGCGCTGGCCGTTCGGCAGGACGACGCTCGGGCAGAGGCCGGAGCCGTCGGGGCAAGGCAGCCCGGTCTGGGTATTGGTGGTGTGATGTTCCTGGTAGTCGGACCGCACCGACACGCGCGAGGGCGCGTTGAGGTCGAAGGTGCTGCTGTCCTGGACCAGCAGGTCCTCCTGCTCGAGGCCGGTCTGCGTGCGGTAGGTCAGGTTGAACCCGACCACGAACTCGGGCAGCAGCGCGTGCTCGGCGCTGACCAGGAACTCGTTGGTGATGGGAGCGCTGAAGTTGCTGGAGACGGCGTTCGGCTGGATCAAGAGGCCGTTGGCCGGATTGACGTTGCCGCTGTAGCCGTTGTTGGTGCCGGTGACGACCTGTCCCGGCGTGACGTGGCCGTCGCCCTGGTTGGTGGTCCAAGCGTAGTAGTAGCTGGGAGTGCCCAGCGGGTTCAGGAACGAGGCGAAGGTGGCGGACAGCTGGTCCGCGAAGCGCGAATAGCTGGCGCGCAGCAGCGTCGAGCGGTCCTTGCCCAAGGCGTAGGTCAGGCCGACGCGCGGCGACCAGTCGGTCCAGGTGAAGCCGGACGGAGCGCCGGCGTAGGCGACCGCGGGCAGAAGGGTGGGCGCGATCGGGTTGGCCGGGACGTTGACGCCCAGGTTGTCACCCGTCTGGCGGTCGAAGCGCAGGCCGAGGTTGAGGGTGAAGTTGCCGGCGGTCAGGGTGTCCTGGGCGTAGGCGTTGGTGTACTTCACCTTGACGTCCGGGAGCGCGGCGCGGCTGAGATAGAGGGCGTTGAGGCCTGACGGCGGCGAGTTGAGCTCAGGCGACAGGCTGCCGGAGAGCATGAGGCCGCTGCCGGACCAGTTGACGTTGGTGGCCGACTCGGCGATGCGGTAGGCGGCGCCGTACTTGAGCTCGTGGCTCAGGCTGCCGGTGTTGAAGAAGGTCGAGGCGTCGGCCTTCTCTTGCGTCTGCGGCCGCTTGATCTGCTCGAACAGGAAGCTGTTCTGCCAGATCGCGTTTTGATCGAGGAACGCGTCGGGGGTCGTGGTGCTGGTGCCGCCGATCGGGTTGAGGAAGAAGCCGCCGTAGACGTGCGAGTAGAGCAACGTCGCATAGAGGTTCGGGCTGAAGATCTGGGTGTCCTCGGCCTTGAGGATGGTCGGCTTGCCGCCGAACTGGCCCTGGTCCCAGGCGGTGGGCAGAGTGCGGGTGGGGCCGGCGTTGCGCCCCGTCTTCTGCTTGGAGTTGTTGCTGCCGAAGAGGGTCAGCGAGTTGCTCGCCGTGATCTGGGCGTTGGCCTTGGCGTTCCAGGTCGGGAGCTTGGTCTTGTCGGTCAAGCCGTTCGGCGTCGCGGCGCTCGGCAGCGTCTGCACGCTGACGTCCTGCTGGCCGTAGGAGCCCCAGGCCCAGATGTGGTCCTTGAGGATCGGGCCGCCGATCTCGCCGCCCCAGTCGTCGACCTTGTTGATCTTGTTGCTGAATTGAGCACCGAATTCGGTCTGCGGAGCGCCGGTGATCGGGTTCTTGGGCAGGTTGCTCGCGCTGAAGCCGGTGCTCGACTCGGTGCTGCCGGGAGCCTGCAGGTAACGGGCCGAGCCGCGGTACTCGTTGGTGCCGCGCTTGGTCACCAGGTTGAGCACGACGCCGCCGGTGGCGATGGTGACGTCCGAGCCGCCGGTCGAGATCTGCATCTCCTCGAAGGCGCCGAAGTCGAAGTAGGAGGGCGTCGAGCCGAGCGCCGCCATGTCGGTGATCACCACGCCGTCCACCGACCAGATCGACTGGGCCTGCATCGAGCCGGGGCCGGTGTAGAACGACTGCTGGCCGCTCTCGTTGCCGCCGACGTTGACGCGGTCGACCAGCACGCCCGGCGTCGACTGCAGGACGGTCCAGGGGTCGCGCGCGGTGGGGATTCTCGCCAGCTCGTTCTGGCTGACGGTGTTGCCGGTGCGGATCGCCCGCTCGTCGAGCAGCGGGCTCTCCGAGGTGACGGTGATCACGTCCTCGACCGCCGAGTTCATGGTGACCTCGATGTTGGTGTTGCGGCCGACGTTGATCACGATGTGCGGGTACTCGACCGGCGAGAAGCCCTGCAGCTCCGACTTGATCTTGTAGGTGGCGGGAGCGAGGCTCAGGAACCGGAACTCGCCCTGGGCGTTGGTGACCTGGACCTGCGGCGCTTCGCCGGTGTCCAAGGTGACCGTGACGCCCGGCAAGGCGGCGCCGGTCTGGTCGCTGACCTTGCCGTAGAGGTTGCCGGTCTGCAGCTGGGCGAATGCGGCGCCCGAGCCGAGCACCAGCAGCGCCGCGGCAGCGGCCGCGACGCGTGTCCAACGGGATTGGCTCTGCATGCGAATAGACCTCTCCTTCCTTACGTTGATGGTTCGGGCCTGGCGCCTCGCGACGTGTGCGAGGACCGCCGGCGATCTGTCACAGATTCGTTGCCGACGATTGATCGATCGATCCCTGGCGCCACCTCCTTCCGGAATGCCTTGCGCGTCATCGCCAAGTGCAGCGGCGGTGCCAGTGCGCGGAGCGGCGCCGGGTCCTGGGATCAGTCGCTGGGTTTCAGGTGCGAAAGACGGGACGACGATGGCGAGAGGCTTGCCGCCGCCGCGTCCGAGAGAATGGAAACCAGCATCCCCGCGCGCTGAATCCAATTCTCCGCACGGGCGCGGTTCAAGCTCTTGGATGGATCAGCAATTGGCGGCAAACTTCCAGCGCTTCGTCACCGCGGCGCCTGGGGAACTGGAAAACCGTGCTATTCAAAATGGGTGCAGAACGCGCGGGCCCCTCAGGCAAGGGCTCGTCCAACGCGGTCCCGGGGCCCGCGTGAGCCGCCTCGATGGGTCCAGATGCCCAGGACTCTGTAAGCCGGCGCCTCGGCGCTGCCGATTCTCTCGGTCACGGCATGCATCGCTCTGCTACGATGTCGCCGCGGGCGGCAACCAGACGAGTCACACTTGTGGCGACGACCAGCGAGAAGCGCGAGACCTTCCGGCGCATGCACGCGAGCGGCTGCTTCGTGCTGCCCAATCCATGGGACGTGGGCAGCGCGCGATACCTCCAGGGTCTTGGCTTCAGGGCGCTGGCGTCGACCTCTTCGGGCGCCGCGTGGAGCATGGGCGCGCCGGACAACGGCATCACGCTCGAGCAGGCGATCGCGCACGCCGCGGCCCTCGCCGCGGCCACCGACCTGCCGGTGAACGCCGATTTCGAGCACGGCTTCGCGGACGATCCGGAGGCCGTGGCGCGCCACGTCGCCCGCTGTCTCGCGACCGGGGTCGCCGCGCTCTCGATCGAGGATTCGACCGGCGAGCAGGCCAGGCCGCTCTACGAGCTGTCGCTGGCAGTCGAGCGCATCGCGGCGGCGCGCGCGGCGATCGACGCGGCGGGCGACGGGGCGGCGCTGCTGGTCGGCCGTGCCGAGTGCTTCCTCACCGGCCACCCGGAACCGCTCGCCGAGTCCATCCGGCGGCTGGGCGCCTATGCCGCCGCCGGCGCGGACGTGCTCTACGCGCCCGGCCTGCGCTCGCGCGAGGAGATCGCGGCGGTGGTCGCCGCGGTCGCCCCGAAGCCGGTCAACGTCCTCGCCCTGTCCGGCATGCGCGTCGCCGAGCTCGCCGAGCTGGGCGTGCGGCGGATCAGCGTCGGCGGCGGGCTGGCGCGCGCCGCCTGGGGAGGCTTCCTGCGCGCCGCCAGGGAGATCGCCGAGGCAGGGACCTTCACGGCGCTGGGCGAGGCGCCGCCGGGGCGGGACCTCGACGCCTTCTTCACCGCCGACCTCGCTCGCCGCCGCGCCGAGAAGTGAACGGCCCGCGGCGTCAGCCGCCGCCCCTGGCCCGGCGGTAGTGCCGCCGCGCCTTAGCCCGGTTGCCGCAGGTCTGCATCGCACACCAGCGGCGCGACCGGTTGCGGCTGCGGTCGAGGAAGAGCCAGGTGCAGTCGCTGCCGGCGCATTCCCGCACCCGCCGCCGCTCGTCCGAGGTCAGCAGCTCGGCCGCCGAGCGCAGGGTCGGCCACAGCGGCGCGACGAGCGGCTCCGGCGGCGCGTCCGGCCCGTGCCACGTCCAGGCGAACCTGGCGCCCCGCCGCTCGATGCGCAGGCGAGAGAGCGCCTCCGGGAGGGCCGCGTTCAGCAGCTCCAGATCGGCGGCGGGAGGCGCCCGGCGAGCCGCGACCGCCGAGAAGATGCGGTAGAGGACCTCCCGCAGCTCGCGGCAGCGCGTGAGCACCGCCGCGGCTTCCCGCGGCTGCCGCTCCGCCCGCTGCTCCAGGCGGGCGGCCTCGCCGGCGGCCAGCTGCCCGGTCTGCAGGGCGAAGGCGAGGAGATCGGCATAGCCGCGCAGCTGCTCGGTGTCCGGACGGCCGCGGTCGCTCCAGGTGTTCGCGAAGTCGAGACAGAGAGCGCCACCCGACAGGTCGAAGCTCGGAGCGGCCGGGCGGCCGCGTGGCTGACGCTCTTCCGGCATGCGGTCATTCTAACCGGGTTCTAACCTGTCAACGAGCCTTGACAGGTGAGGTCTGCCGGATGTAGACTAACTTGTGAATGGCAATTTGAGGGTTAGAGGCTAAAGAGTTGGAGACCAAGAGGAGATCGTGATGACCGAAGTCGACAGCATCGCCGACCTGCTGGAGCGTGGGTTCCGCGGCGGCGCCTGGCATGGCCCGGCGCTCGCGGAGGCGCTTGCCGGTCTCGACGCCGCGACGGCCGCCGCGCGGCCGCTCGCCGGCGCGCACTCGATCTGGGAGATCGTCCATCACCTGGCCGCCTGGAACGAGGTGCCCCGGCGGCGGCTCGACGGCGAGCGGCTGCAGAACCTCCCGCCCGAGCGCGACTGGCCGCCCGTGACCGACCCCTCCACCCTCTCCACGGCTGCCTGGCAGGCGGCGCTGGCGGCGCTTCAGGACGCGCACGCGGCGCTGCACGCGCGCGTGCTCGAGCTCGCCGACGGCCAGCTCGACGATCCGGTCGTGGGCAGCGATCCGACGGTGCGGGGGATGCTCTTCGGCGTCCTGCAGCACAACGCCTATCACGCCGGCCAGATCGTGCTCCTGCGCAAGCCCCAGGGTGGGCGGCCATGACGACGCTCGAGGCGGTGCGCGGCGAGCTGGCCGAGCGGCGCGAGCGCCTGGCGGGCCTGGCGGTGACCGTCCGCGAGAGTGAGCTCGTCGAGCTGCTGCGGCGGGTCGACAGCGCCCTCGACCGTCTCGACGGCGGGACCTGGGGACGGTGCGCCGCCTGCGAGGGATCGGTCGAGGCCCACCGGCTGGCGGCGGACCCGTTGCTGACCCTGTGCCTCGACTGCCTGTCGCCCTCCGAGCGGCGGGCGCTCGAGCGGGACCTCGAGACCGCGGCGCGGGTGCAGGCCGCCCTGCTGCCCCCGCGCGAGCTCCGGCACGACGGCTGGGAGGTGGCGCTGCTGTGGCAGCCGCTGGGGGTCCTCTCCGGCGATCACTACGACCTGCTGCGGCCGAGCCGCGAGGAGGAGCCCCTCCACCTGGTGGTGGGCGACGTGGCGGGCAAGGGGGTCTCCGCCTCGCTGCTGCAGTCGCATCTGCACGCGCTGCTGCGCGCCCTGGCGGCGCCCGACCTGTCGCTCGCCGGGCTGCTCACCCGGGCCAACCGGCTGCTCTGCGAGGTGACCCTGCCCGCCTCGTATGCGACGCTGCTGGCGGCCCGGCTGTACCCCGGCGGGCGCGTGGAGCTGGCGAGCGCCGGCCATCCGCGGCCGCTGCTCGCCGACCGTCGCGGCGTGCGTCCCGTGGAGGGCGCGGGGCTGCCGCTGGGGCTCTTCTGCGCGGCGGAGTATGCCGCCCGCGACCTCCATCTCGCCGCCGGCGACACGCTGCTGCTCTACACCGACGGCTGGACCGAGGCGGCGACCGACGCGGCGGGCGAGTTCGGCATCGGCCGGGCCGCCGCCGCCCTGCGGCGCGTCAAGGATCTGCCGCTGGCCGACCTCCTGGCAGCCTGCCTGGGAGAGATGGAGGAGTTCCTGGGCGGCGCACCGCGTCAGGACGACCTCACCCTGCTGGCGCTCCGCCGCGTAGGCTGATAGCGCGAGCCGCTCTGGAATCAGCCGGCGATGCCGAGGGTGCGGTGGGGGCCGCGGCGGCCGGCGAGGGTGACCTCGACCGCACGGCTCGCCGCCGTGCGCTCGATCCAGCCGCAGTCGAGAGACGGGTGTGCGGATCGGCGAGCAGGGAAGCGACCGGCGAGATGGCGCCGCCGACAAGCATACTTTGATGCAAGTACAACTATCCTCCGGTTACGCTATCCCCGAAGAGGGCACGAGAGACGTCCCGCCGCTCCGATCCAAAGCGGCGCGAACGGCTTGCCGCCCATTCCACTGGACGCAAGGAGGACATCGATGAAAGCGCGGAGAGCCCTCGTGGTGACCCCGGCGACGGTGCGGGACGCGGTCACGGTGACGCCGAAGGTCGTCAAGGTGAAGCTCGAGACCGACCGCGTCCGCGTGCTGGAATTCATGAGCAATCCCGGCGACAAGGAGGACTGGCACTTCCACCCCCCCTTCGTCACGTATGTGCTGAACGGGGGCACGCTGCGCATCACCACCCCCGACGGCAAGAGCAGCGACATGGAATTCAAGACGGGTGACACCCTCGACCGCCCACCCGTCACTCACACCACGGAGAACGTCGGCAAGACCCAGCTCCACGCCATCCTCTTCGAGCTGAAGACGCCTTGATGGCCGCCGCTGCCCGCTGAGGCCGGAAAGCCTCTGCAGACCCGCCGCGCGCGCCGCTGGTTTCGTGAGGAGGACGCCCGATGATCGCAAGAGCTCTTCGCCGGTGTTGCTACACGGTGGTGGTGTGCCTGGCCCTCGTGGCGACGCGAGCCACAGCGCAGGACGCGGCCGCGGTGACGCCGAAGGTCGTCACGGTGAAGCTCGAGAACGACCGGGTCCGCGTCCTGGACTATGTCAGCAATCCTGGCGACAAGGAGGGTTGGCACTCCCATCCTGCCATGGTCGTGTACGTGGTCACCGGAGGCACGCTGCGCGTCTCCACCCCCGACGGCAAGAGCAGCGACGTCGAATTCAAGACCGGCGACACGATCTACCGGGCGCCCATCACCCACTCCACCGTGAACGTCGGCAAGACCCAGCTCCACGCGATCCTCGTCGAGCTGAAGACGCCTTGATGGCCGCCGCGGTCCGACAGGACAGGACTGCCGTTGAAGATCCAAGGCGCACTCACCCTTCGCCGGGCCTGAGCCCGCCCGCCCCTACCGGCTCATCTGCAGCGCGTGGAGCGGCGACCTGGCGATGGCGGCCGGAGCGGGTCGAGCGCCCTTGATCATCAACCAGAGAATCCGGTTGAACACCGCGTCCGGGACACGATCCGGCGCCCCCAGGTCGAGGTCCCGCGACATCCGGGCGGCGGCCGATCGCGGCGCGTTCATCTCGTTCATGTCCACCTGCGGCACGATGGCGGCATAGGGCGCCAGGTCCGGGCTTGCCGCGAACACGTCGGCCAGGGAGCGGCTGAAGTAGTCGTACTTCGACAGGTGTCCCAGCCCCAGCACGTCCTCGATCGCCGCCACCACGTCGGTGGTATTGGCGAAGCGGTGAATCAGGCCTGGACGGCTGTAGGCGGAGATGGTGAGCAGCACCGAGCGGTGGGAATCGACGTGATCCGGTCCCGCCTGCGAGTCGTCCTCCAGCACGAAGACGACCGTGTCCTTCCAGAACGGCGAGCGTGACAGCGCCTCCACGATCCTGCCCAGCGCGAGGTCGTTGTCGGCCATGAAGGCGCGCGGCGTGCGGAAGCCGGCGCGGCCTCCCGCCGTGTGGTCGCCGCCCAGGTGCATGACCTCGAGCGCCGGCATGGCGCCGTCGCTGGCGAAGCGATCCAGCTCGGCGATCCAGGCCGCGGCCCGCGACTGGTCGGTGACGTGCAGGTCGAACGGCGCGTAGGCCGCGCTGACGTCGGCCGCGAGCTCCGCCTGCGTCACCGGCCATCCCTCGGGCGTCTTGACCATCTCGCCGTAGTCGCGGAAGGCGATCCCCTTCCGCTTCGCCAGCGTCCACAGGAACCCGGCGGCGGGTTCGCCGCTGGCCTCGCCGTCGACGGACTCGCGCTTGCCGGCATAGCTCGACGGGATCGTCTTCTCGCCGTAGTCGGTCACGTAGGCGGCGGTGGACCACAGGTGACCCTGCGAGCTCACCTCGGCGTTGGTGAAGAAGCGATCGAAGAGCCCGAAGCGGAGAGCGAGAGCATGATGGTTCGGCGACACCTCCCGGCCGAAGTAGACCAGCGACGGATCGCCGTCGCCTTCCCGCAGGTCACCCAGCACCTGGTCGTAGGTGCGATTCTCCTTGATGATGTAGACCACGTGCTTGAAGGGTGGATAGCGGCTGGCCGGATGCATCCGGCCCCAGCCGTTGGCGGCGGCGACTCGCCGCGTGTAGCCCGCCAGGACCGCGGGCGCCGGCGGCAGCGGGACGAGGCGCAGCGTGCCGTCGAGCTGTCCCAGGTCGTAGCCCAGCGGCCGCGCGATCCCCTCTCCCGGGATCGGGCCGTCGGGGTTGGCGCGGCTGCCGTGTCCCTTCCCGGAGAGCACGAGCAGCCGGCCGGCGCTGCTCAGCACCGCGGTCGGATACCAGTCCGTCGGGATGCGCCCCGCGAGGCGCTCCGGCCGCGACGCGCCGCCCGGGCCGGCGCGCGCGGCCTCGACGTCGAAGACGGCGACGGCGTTGTTGTCAGCCTCGGCGACGAAGAGCCGCGAGCCATCCGCCGACAGCGCCAGGGCGTTCGGAGTGCTTCCCGCCGCGGGGCTGCGCGGCGGCGCATCGCTCAGGGTGCGCACGATTCGTCGCCGGCGCGTATCGACGACGGCGATCTGGTCGGTCGAGCCGAGGGCGACGAACAGGCGGGAGCCGGAGGAGCTCGCCAGGAGCGCCGATGGATGGCGGCCGACGCGCAGCCTGCCGCCATACGCCAGGGTCCCGTCGGCGAGCACGCGGAACGTCGAGAGAGTGTCGCCTCCCCACGCCGAGACGTAGACCTGGCCGTCGGAGGCCACCTCCACCGCCAACGGATAGCGATCGGTCGGGAAGCGCTGGACGACCTGCGCGGTCGTCAGATCCACCACGGCGAGGCTGTCGGCGACGTTCTCCGCGACGTAGAGGAAATGCCCGCGCGGTGACGTGGCGACGCCGGCGGGATAGCGGCTGCCGGTCTTGCCGGGCTCCTTCTTCGCCAGCGCGATGCGGCGCGCGAGCTCCGCCGCGCCGTGCGACCAGCGATAGCAGTAGATCGAGTCCTCGTTGCCGCCCGAGACGTAGAGCTCGCTCCCGTCGCGCGCGAAGGCGAGACCGTAGAAGGCCGCTTCCTGCGGCAGGGTTTGAGTGACCCGCCGCGACGCCAGGTCGACGACCTGCAATCCTTGCTCGCGCCAGCCGCTCAGCACCACGGCAGCCTGCCGCCCGCCCGGCGCGAGCGCCATGCCGAGCGGCATGCTCCCGAGCTTCACGGCGTCTCCCGTGGGGTCGAGCCGCAGGCCGGTCGGGAGAGGAGCGGCGAGCGGCGAGGACTCCGGGGCGGCGGTCGGGGTCCGATGCCGGGCGCGACTGGCGGGCGCCGCGGCTTGCGAGGCCGCGGCCAGCGCCAGCAGCCAGGGAACGAGGAGGCGGGCTGGTCGACGGCGCACGAGCGCGAGGCGGCTCATCGCTGCCATTCTCACTCCTTTCCCCGGCGCCAGGGAGATCCAGTTACGGGCTGCGGGATAAGGCCACTTGTGCCGCCGTGCCGTCATTCTCCCAGTACGTCGAAGCAGACCTCGGGCCGCCGCCGCGGCACGAGCGGCTCGGCGACGCGCGCGAGGTGCAGCAGGACGTGCTCGCTCCACGGGCCCCCGATGGCCTGCATCCCGACCGGCAGCCCAGCCGCGTAGCCGGCCGGAAAGGTGATCGCCGGCAGGCCCGTGAGGTTCGCGGGGAAGGCGAAGCGCATGAGGGCGAGCAGGTTGGTGAGGTCCGATTCGCCGTCCGGCAGCACGTCGTCGCGGATCGCGGGAGCGGTCATTCCCGTGGTCGGAGAGAGCACGGCGTCCACCATGTCCAGGGTGCTCCGGAACGTCGCCATGATTCGCGTCCGGACGCGCTGCGCCTTGACGTAGTCGCTCGCCGTGAGCGAACGCCCGAGGGCCAGGTTGGTGCGGACGTCGAGGCCGAAGTCGCGCCGGTGCTCGCGGTCGTGCGCCGCCATCGCCGCGGTCATCTCGCCCGCGACCAGGACGAGGTGGGCGAGCGCGGCGGCGGCGAGCCCGGGCAGCTCGACCTCCACGACGCGCGCGCCGCGTGCGGCCAGCTGGTCGATCAGGCCGCGGCAGACCGCCACGACGGCGGGATCGGCGTCGTCGAACCAGGGAGAGAAGACGCCGAGGCGCAAGCCGTCCAGCCGCGGCTCCTCGAGCCCGTCCAGCGTCACGCGCGGCTGGCGGCCCGTCGCCGGATCTCGCGGGTCGACCCCCGCGAGGAGGGCGTAGCCCAGGGCCGCGTCTCGCACCGAGCCGGCGATGGGCCCGTAGTGATCGACGCTCCAGGCGAGCGGCGCGGCTCCCACCGAGCTGACGCGGCCGTACGTCGGCTTGAGGCCCACCAGGCCGCAGAGCCCCGCGGGGATGCGGATCGAGCCCCCCGCATCGGCCCCGAGCGCCAGCGGGCACAGCCCGGCGGCGACGGCGGCGGCCGACCCGCTCGAGCTGCCGCCGGTGTAGTGGCGCGGCGCGGCCGGGTTGCGCGGCGTGCCGTGGTGGCGATTGAAGCCGGTCACGCCGATGCCGATCTCGTGCATGTTCGTCTTGCCGAGGATGACGCCGCCCGCGGCGCGCCAGCGCGCCACCGCGGCGGCGTCCTCGGGGGCGGGAACCGCGCCCAGGAAGCGCGTTCCCACCCTGGTGGGGTGGCCGGCCAGGTCGAGCTCGTCCTTGACCGCCAGGGGCACACCGTCCAGCGGACCCAGCGCCTGCCCAGCCTGCCGGCGGGCGGTGGCGGCGCGCGCGTCCGCCATCACCTGCGCCGCCGCGAGAGACACGAAAGCGCGCAGCGGCGGGTCGCCGCGGTCGCTCCGGGCGATCGCGGCGAGGACCCGCTCGGCCACCCTTTCAGGCGTCGTGCGGCCGTCGCCGTAGGCCGCCAGGTAGTCCGCGACCGCCGGCAGGCGGAAGCCCGTGATCCCCTCGCCGGCCGCGGCAGGGAGATCCGCATCCGTCGCCGGCATCGCCGTCGCCGTCTCGCCGCCCGCTGCGGGCCAGAGCGGCTGGAAGGTGGGCGGCTCCTCCACCACGAGGCCCCGGAAGCGCGGGATGCCGAGATCCGCCAGCATCTTCCGCACCAGCGGCGGCCCCAGCACCCGGCTTTCGAGCAGCCTGACGAAGAGTCCGAACGGCTTGCCCGCGAGGCGCGGCAGGTGGACCGGCTGGAGGTCATAGACCGGAGGCGTCGGCATCTCGGCAAGCTCCCTGCGATGTGTGCCCGGCGATGGGCACGGGCGCGCGTGGAACGGACCCATGCTACGCCCAAGACGCTCGAGACGCGCGAGACGCGCCGTTGACTCGCCGGCGTTGCGGTGTTAGGAAGATGCTACGTCTCGACTGCGCCGCCGGCAGGCGGAAAAGGAGGAGTGCCGTGGCCGCCATGGAGAGCTCTCGCATCCGTCGCACGCTGCTGGCCTGCACGCTCGGTTCGACGCTGCCCGCCCTCTGCATGGGTCAGGCGGCGCCGACGGCCGGCATGCCGCCCCTGCCGCCGCTCAAGGGGACCGCGCCGCTCGCCGCGCCCGCCGATCCCGCGCACTTCACGTTCGTCGTGGCGGGGGATGACCGGCCGGCCACGGAGACGGCCACGCCCACCGCCACGATCGTCCAGATCTTCGCCGAGGTCAGCAGCCTGAAACCGGCGTTCGTGTTGCTGCTGGGCGACACGGTCTACGGCAAGGACGACACGAACCAGCAGCTCGTCGCCCAGGAGTACCAGCAGTTCCTGCAGCTCGCTGCCGGCGCCGGCGTCCCCGTCTTCAACGCCCCCGGCAACCACGAGATGGATGACAAGCACGATCATCCGAGCGCGACCATGGAAGACTGGTACCAGCAGCTCACGGGGAGCGTGCCCTACGGCGCTTTCACCTTCGGCAACTCCCGGTTCATCGCCCTCAACACCGACGACCTCCCGGGCGGGGGCTGCGCCGGGACGGCTTCCCAGGCCGGCGCTTCCAGCACGGCGGGGAAGGCGGGGAAGGCGGGGAAGGCCGACAAGGCCGGCGGGGTAGGCAAGGCCGCGAAGGGCGGCAAGGACAAGTTCGCGGGCGACCTGGGCACCACGCAGCTCGGCCAGCTCGCGGCCGATCTCGCCGCCGACACCACGATCACGAATGTCTTCATCCTCATGCACCGCCCGATCTATGCGCAGAAGTCGAGCTCGCGGCTGACGAAGAGCTGCCGGAAGGAGCTCGAGACGCTGTTCGCGAAGTATCCGAATATCCGCTTCGTCCTCGCCTCGCACGAGCACCTGTTCTACCAGCCGGCCAAGCTGGATCACCCCGCGCCGCCGGCCTACCTGGTCTCGGGGGGCGCGGGCGCGCCGCTGGCCGCGGGCGGCTTCTACAACTACCTGGTGTTCACCGTCGACGGCAGCCAGGTGACCTGGACCATGGTCAAGCCCGGCGGCACCGCGACCCCATCCAGGTAGGAGCGGCGAGCCCGCGACGGCCGCGCTACCACCGCAGGTAGATCGCCAGGTCGCCGACGTTGGTGCCGGTGTTGCCGGTCTCGAGCAGCGCCCCGGGCAGCGCCGCCAGGGCGCGATTCGAGTCGTGCCGCGCCAGGCCGGCCGCCGGCTCGGCGCCGGCGCGTTCGAGCTGCTCCCAGCTGGTGCCGTCGACGATGCCGCCGGCGGCGCTCGTCGGACCGTCCTCGCCGTCGCTTGCCAGGGTGAGCACCAGCTCGCCGTCTCCGCCGCCCGTGAGCTCGCGCGCCGCCGCCAGAGCCAGCTCCTGGTTGCGTCCGCCGCGGCCCGCGTCAGGGCCGAGGGTGACGGTGGTCTCGCCTCCCAGGACCAGGGCCACCCGCTCGCCGCCGAGGGCGCGGCCGCGCGCGACCAGCGAGCGGGCTGCCGCCGCCGCCTCCCCGGCAAGGTCTCCGGTCGTGACCGCGAAGCCGCCGTGCCGGGCCTCGCCGGCCGCCGCCGCGACGGCCGTGGCGACGCTCCCGATCAGGATCGACTCGAGGCGCTCCATCTCGGGATCCCCCGGCTTGACCGTCTCCGGCAGCTCGCCGCGCGCGCCGGCCGCGAGCCGCCGGCGTACCCGTTCCGGCACCGCCAGGCCGGCGACCGCGGCGTGAGCATCCGCGAACGTGGTGGGGTCGGCGGCGAAGGGGCCGGAGCCGATCGTTCCCGGGTCGTCGCCGGGCACGTCGGAGAGCAGCAGCGCCAGCACCGGGCCGCGGCTCGCGCGCAGGGCGCCGCCGCCCTTGAAGACCGACAGGTGCTTGCGGACGGCGTTGAAGTCATGGATGGGAAGACCGGAGGCGAGCAGGGCGCGCTGTGTCGCCGTCAAGTCCTCGAGCGTGATCCCGGCGGCCAGCGCCTCGACGCAGGCCGAGGATCCGCCCGAGACCATCGCGAGCAGCGGCGCTCCCGGCGGCAGCTCTCCCAGCCAGCGCAGCACGCGCTGGCCGGCCGCCAGGCTGGCCTGGTCGGACAGCGGATGCCCGCCGGAGAGCTCCTCCCAGGCGGGGTCGAGGAGGCCCGGCGTGGCCGGCGTGGAATGAGTGCGTACGAGCAGGCGCCGCAGCGGGCCGGCCTGCCCCAGCGGCCTGCCCGCACTGCTCGTGGCTTGGGCGCCGCGCGCCATCGCCGGCGCCGCCTTGCCGAGGGCGAGCGCCGCCGCCCAGCGCTCCGGCCGCGCCGCCACCGCCGCCCGCACCAGCCGCTCCGGGTCGGCGGCGGCGAGCGCCACGGCGGCCATCCGCCGCGCGATCTCGTGGAGACTCATCGTGGGTCCTTTTATATGGGAGACGGCGGACCGAAGGGAACTCACGGCTCCCTCTTGCGTCTTCGAGATGGGGTGAGTAACATGCAATGCGGGAGCAGATCTTGCTAGCTATCGCTTGATTATTGCAAACGCTGAGGGAACCGGCGATGGCCGGGCAAGGCCGCTCTTCTGTCGGGCGTAGCCCACCAAGGAGGGAAAGCCATGCAGCGAAGCCATCGTTTCCCCATCGTGCTCGGGTTGGTGTTGGCGCTGGCACTGGTTGCGATTCTGGTCGCGGACAACGCTGCCGCGGGCGCAGCGGCCGGCGGCGCAGCGGCGACGGGAGCGCCTGCCGCGGGCGGGCCGCCGGCCGGCGCCGACCGCCAGGGCTTCAGCGAGACGACCGAGGTCACGGCGGTCGAGATCCCGGTGCAGGTGATCCGCGACGGCGAACCGGTGCGCGGGCTCACGGCGGCCGACTTCGAGCTCTACGAAGGCCGCAAGCAGCAGGCCTTGACCGGCTTCGACGTGGTCGACCTCTCCTTGCCCGAGAACCAGCGGCTCTCGGCCTCGATCCCCGCCGCCGGCCGGCGGCACTTCCTGCTGGTCTTCGATCTCTCGAACTCCGATCCGAAGCGGATGCTGAAGGCCCGCGAGGCGGTGAAGGGGTCGCTGCTCACGACCCTCGTCCCGTCGGACCTGGTGGCGGTGGCCACCTACGGGGCCAACTCCGGGCTGAAGCTGGCGCTCGGGTTCACCTCCGATCGGCGCCAGCTCCTCGCGGCGATCGACAGGCTCGGCCTCGCCGATCTCACCGACCGCATGCAGCAGGATCCTTACCTGATGGCTTACGCGGCGATCGACGCGACGATCGACCACTTCGCGGGACAAAGCAACTACGACGCGCCAGGATCCTCGCCGCCGGAAGGTCTGACGCCCCGCCAACTGACCGCATGGCATGCTCAGCAAGTCCGGGAGGCCAAGGATCCAAACTATAACGCTGAAATGCAAGCGATCCAGAGCTCGCCGCAAGTCTGGGAGGTCGAGATGGCGGCGTCCTTCGCCTCGGAGTCGCTGATGCGGCAGCGCACCAGCCTCGACGCCGCTCGCAACTCGCTCATGGCGCTGACCAAGTCCTTCTCGGAGCTCGCCCTCATGATGGACGCGGTGGCCGGCCGCAAGCTGGTCGTCTACTTCTCGCAGGGCTTCGACGACACGATCCTGCAGGGCGTCGAGGACATCGGCGCCCAGCAGTCGATCTCCGACGCCACGATGCACGGCCTCGGCGCGTTCACCGACTCCGACGAGCGCTACGGCAGGAGCAGCGAGAACAACCGCGTCGAGCGGATGCTGGAAGTCTTCCGGCGCTCCGGCTGCGTGATCGAATCGGTGGACGTCGGCGGCCTGACGGTCGACCAGGACCTGGACCTCGGAGCCACGCGGCCCATGGGGGAGGCGGCGCTCTTCCAGATGGCGCACGACACCGGCGGCGAGCTGTTCCACAACTTCAACGACCTCGGGGCGGCGATGAAGCGCCTCGCCCAGGGCACCAGCCTCACCTACCTGCTCACCTTCCAGCCGCAAGGGCCGCTGGCCGCCGGCTCCTTCCACAAGATCGAGGTGAAGTTGAAGCATGCGCCGCGCGGCACCCGGATGAGCTACAAGACCGGCTACTACGCGCCGCGGCCCTACGCCCAGCAGCGGCCGATCGAGAGGATCCTCGCCTCCTCCGACCAGTTGATGAGCGGCGCCGCCGGCGGCTCGATCGCCACTGCCATGCTGGTCGCACCGTTCCGCGCCGCCACCGCCAAGGCCTACGTGCCGGTGGTGATCGAGGCCGACGGCGCCACCCTGCTCGCCGGCAACAGTCCCAAGATCGTGCCGGCGGAGATCTACGTCTACGCGTTGGATGCCCAGGGCTCGATCCGCGACTACTTCGACCAGACCCTGCGGGTCGACGTCGACAAGGCCGGCAAGCAGCTGCGCCAGGGCGGCCTGAAGTACTTCGGTCATCTCGAGCTGCCGCCGGGCGAGTACGCGGTGCGCGTGATGCTGCGCAACGGCGCGACCGGCGCCTACGGCAGGCGCTCGACGATGGTGACGGTGCCCGCCTTCGGCGGCGCGGAGCCGGTGCTGCTGCCGCCCCTGTTCCCCGAGGCGTCGGGCCGCTGGACGGTGGTGCGCGAGGCGCCGCGGGGCCAGCAGAGGGACGCCACCTACCCGTTCACCGTCGGCCAGCGCGCCTACATGCCGGCCGCACTTCCCACCCTGCATCCCGGCGAGGCGGCGGCGGTGGCGTTGGTCGGCTACAACCTGGTCGAGGCCCCGGCCGACGCCGCGGCGGCCGCCTGTCGCGAGACTCCCTGCCCGCCGGCGGGGGAGCGGCTCGAGGCGCAGGCCAGGGTGCAGAGCGCCGACGGACGTGATGTCGGCGGCGGCGACCTCAGGCTGGGTGCACGCGAGCCCGGCGGCGACGGCGGCCCCGAGGTCTGGAAAGCGGTGTTCCGCGCCCCGCAGGGCCTGGCTCCCGGCCAGTACCGGCTGATCGTCACCGTCAACGGCAATCGCGGCACGCAGACGGGTACGACACTTTTCTCGGTGGCGGCGCCGGCAGGCAACTCGGGATAGCGAAGCCGGCTAGCTCTTCGAGGCCTTCTTCGGCGGCGGGACCTTGCCTCCCTCTCTCCTGGCCTCGGAGAGCCCGATGGCGATGGCCTGCTTGCGGCTGGTGACCTTCTTGCCGGATCTCCCGGAGCGGAGCGTGCCCTGCTTCCTCTCGTGCATCGCGTGCTCGACCTTCTCGGCGCTCTTCTTGCCGTACTGTCTCTTGCCGCTGGTGCTCTTCTCCGGCATGGCTCTATCCTCCTTCGCTCCAACACTTATGCAAGCCACACGCCGGCCGGTCGGGCGGCTCCGCCGGCGGCGATGCCGGCTGCCTGCGCGCGCTGCCGGTAGGCTGCCGGTATAAGATCACCGGGTCTTCCCGTCCAGGCTGGGCAGCAACGTGGAGGCGTGTGCGATGCCGGGCTCAAGCTTCGATTTGGTGATCGTCGGCTCCGGCCCCGCGGGCCTGGCGGCGGCGGCCAACGCGCAGGCGAACGGCCTCGACTACGTCGTGCTCGAGCGCGCGGACCACCTGGCGGACACCGTCTTCTGCTACCAGAAGCGCAAGCACGTGATGGAGGAGCCGATGCAGGTGCCGCAGCGCGGCGCCCTCCCCTTCGCCGCCGGCTCGCGCGAGTCGATCCTGGCCGCCTGGTCGAAGTTCGCGGCGGGCCTCCACATCCGCTTCCGGCAGGAGATGACCGCCCTCGAGCGCGTCGACGGCGGCTTCGTCTTGCGCACCGGGGGCGAGCAGTACCAGGCGGCGCGGGTGGTGATCGCGGTCGGCACCCAGGGCAATCCGCGGCTGCTGGGGGTGCCGGGCGAGGACCTGCCTCACGTCAGCACGCGGCTGGTCGATCCTGACGATTTCGTCGATCGCGACGTCCTGGTGGTCGGAGCCGGCGACTCGGCTCTCGAGGTGGCGCTGGCGCTGTGCGAGCGCAACCGCGTCGGGCTGGTGGTGCGGACGCCGGAGATCCTGCGCGCCAAGGAGAGCCTGGAGCGCGACATCCTCGGCCGCCAGGCCACCGGCCAGATGGTGGTTCACTTCAGCACCACGATCCATCACGTCGAACCCGCCGCGGTCGAGCTCAACAAGCCGGAAGGCCGCGTGCGGGTGCCCTGCGACCAGGTGATCCTGAAGCTCGGCGCCACCCCGCCGCGGACGGCGCTCGAGAGCTTCGGCATTGCCTTCGCCGGCACCGGCCGCGATGCCCGCCCGGTCCTGTCGCAGCGCTACGAGTCCAGCGTGCCCGGCCTGTTCCTGGTCGGCGCGGTCACCGGGCGCGACCTGATCAAGCTCGGCATCAACCAGGGACACGAGGTCGTCGAGCACATCCTCGGCCGTGCGGTGGAGCCTGCCGACGAGGAGGTCCTGCGGCGGCGGCTGCCGTTCTGGGCCGGCACGGTGCGCGAGCGCATCGCCGATCTCCGCGACGAGATCCCGCTGTTCGCGGTCGCCGACGAGGAGCTGCTGCGCGAGGTGCTGCTCGCCGCCGAGGTCCGCGAGTACCCCGACGGCGAGGTGATCCTGCGCCAGAACGATTACAGCGACTCCTTCCTGGTGCTGACCGCCGGCGAGATCGACATCCTGGCCGCTGCGCCGGACGCCCCGGCCGGCGCCCCGGCCGGCGGCTCGGCCGGCGCGATGGTCGGGCGCCGGGTGGCGACTCTCAGGGCCGGCAACTTCTTCGGCGAGATGAGCCTGATCTCGGGCCGCCGCCGCAACGCCACCGCCATCGCCCGCGGCCGCGTGCGCCTGATCGAGATCCCGCGCAAGGCCATGCTCAAGCTGATGGCGACCGACGCGGCGGTCAAGAACATGGTGGACAAGGCCTTCCTCATCCGCGCCTTCCAGGGCTACCTCTTTCCCGAGCTGCCCGAGGCAGTGCTGTGGAGCCTGGTGGGAAAGGCCCGCATCGAGCGGCTGGAGCGCGGCAAGACGCTGTTCAGCGAGGGCGATCCCGGCGACGCCCTGTACCTGATCCGCAACGGCCAGGTGAAGATCTCCAAGCTCTCGGCGGGCAAGGAGCTGGTGCTCTCGTACCTGGTGGCCGGCAACTTCTTCGGCGAGACCGCGCTGCTGCCCGACGCGCCGCGCACCGCCACCGTCACCGCGATCTTTCCGACCGACCTGATCCGTCTCGACCGCACGGACTTCGACACGTTTCTCGCCGCGCATCGCGAGCTCGCCGCGGGATTTGCCGGCAAGCTCGAGGAGCGCCGGATCGCCTCGCTGGTCGCCGAGGCGATGCCGAGCTCCGGCAGCGTGCTCTCCGATCTCATCCGCCAGGAAGTCGTGATGGGCACGCAGGCGCTGTTCATCGACGAGCACAAGTGCGTGCGCTGCGGCAACTGCATCAGTGCCTGCGAGGGGGTGCACGCCGACGGCCAGGCGCGGCTGTCGCTCACCGGCATCAAGTTCTACAACCTGCTCGCCCCGAACTCGTGCTGGCAGTGCGAGAACCCGCTGTGCATGACCGACTGCCCGCCGGACGCCATCGCCCGCGATCCCCGTGGCGAGGTGTTCATCCGCAGCAACTGCATCGGCTGCGGCAACTGCGAGCGGAACTGTCCGTACGGCAACATCTTCATGGTTCATCCCAAGGCCCCGCTCTCGCTCTTCGGCTGGCTGCAGTCGCTGCGGTCGATGTTCGGCGGCGGCGCCGCCGCCGAGTCGGCCGCGCACGCGGCGGCGCCGGAGGATGCCGGCCGCACGGTGGCGGTCAAGTGCGATCTCTGCCGCGAGATCGACGGCGGCCCGGCGTGCGTCCGCAGCTGTCCGACCGGCGCCGCCATCCGGCTCGAGCCCGGGGAGTACCAGCAGCGGCTGGCCGAGCTGGTGGTGCGCAGCGGAGACCTGTGATGCTGCCGCGGACCGACACGACGGCGCGCTGGCGCCGCTTCTGGGTGGGCGTCGGCGCGGTGCTCACCGCCGTCTATGTCGCGTCGGCGCTGCGCGGCGGCTTTCAGCACGGCGGCTCGCCCGCCGGGATCGCCTACGGCATCTTCGGGACGGTGGCGATCCTGGTCCTGCTCGCCTTCGGTGTGCGCAAGCGCTGGTACCGCAGCACCTGGGGCACCCTGGACGGTTGGCTGCAGTCGCACATCTACCTCGGGCTGCTGTCGGCCCTGGTGATCTTCTTCCACAGCGGCTTCCGCTTCCATGACCGCGTCGCGGTGGCGGCTTTCGTCACGCTCGGAGTGGTGGTGGCGAGCGGCTTCGTCGGGGCGTCGCTCTACACCTCGGTGCCGCGGCGGCTGAGCGAGGTCGAGAGCGATCTCACGCCGGCCGAGCTGTCGGCGCAGATCCAGCAGCTCGCCGACGGCATGGCGCGGATCGCCGGCAGCCGCTCGCAGCCATTCCAGGAGGTCTGCCGGGGGCTGCTGGCGGAGTCGCTCCCCGGCCGCCTGGCCGGCTGGAGGCTGATGTTGACCTCGCGCGGCGCCAGCCCGAAGCGGGCGACCTCCGGTGTCTCCGGTGGCGCCGGGCCGGCGCCCTGGGCGGTTCACCTGACGCGGGTGCCGCCCGCCGAGCAGGAGGAGCTTCGCCAGCTGCTGGTGCTGTCGCGCCAGCGCAGCGAGCTGCTCGAGCGCCTGATCGCCCAGCAGCGCTACCGCAACCTCCTGGGCGCCTGGCTCTACCTCCACGTGCCGCTGTCGATCGCCTTGCTGGCGCTGGTCGCGGCCCACCTGGCCGCGGTCTTCTACTACGCCCGGCCTTGAGGAGCACGCGTGCCCTTCATCGTCCAGAAGATCGCCGGCCAGCAGTCGATGATCGCCTACGTGCCGAGCGCCGTGCTGCGCATCGGCCGCGGCACGAATGCCGAGCTGCGACTCGACGACGTCGCGGTGGCGGTCGAGCACGCGGTGATCGAACCGGTGGAGCGCGGCTACCGGCTGCTCGACCGCGGCAGCGCCACCGGCACCTATCTCAACGGCAAGACGGTCAAGGAAGCGCTGCTGTCGGCCAACGATCTGATCAACGTCGGCAGCTACGACATCCGGGTCCAGATCACCGATCCCGAGGACCCGCTGTTCCTGTCGGTGCGGGCGGGCGCCACCGTGGCGCCGCGGGCAGGGACGATGGTCGCGCCGCCAAGAGTCATCGCGGCGGCCGTGCAGGCCGCGGCGGCACACGAGGCGGCGCGGCGGGCGGCGGAGCAAGAGGCGGTGCGGAGGGCGGCCGAGCTGGAGGCGGCCGAGATGGAGAAGGCCGCGCGCGATGCGGCGCAAGGGCCGCCGCAGGAGGCGGCGGCGCAAGCGGCGGCTCAGGGGGCAGCGCAGGGGGCAGCGCAGGGGACAGCTCAGGGGGCGGCTCAGGGGGCAGCGCAAGGGGCGGCGCCGCAAGCGGGGGCGCAGGGCGAGGCCCCGGCTGCACAGGCGGCGACGGCCCCGGCGGCCGCGGCGCCAGCCGGGCCGGCCGCCTGGGAAGTGGCTTCCAGCGAGAGCGTGACGGCCGCCGACGCCGCGACCATGCGGATGTCGCCGGAGGCCCTCGCGGCGGCGGTGCGAGCGGCGACGGCGATGGCGGCGGCGGCAGGCTCGGCCGGAGCGGCAACCGCGGGCTCTGCCGGAGCCGCGGCCGGGGGACGCGTTGCGCGGGCGACAGAGGCGGGCGCCGCGCCGTCCGTCCCTGCCGTGCCGCCCGCGCCCGGCGCCCCCGCCACGCCGGACACGCCAGCCATGCCAACCGTTCCAACCGTTCCAGCGGCGCCGGCCGTATCGGTGCCGCCGTCAGCGCCGCCGTCGCCCTCGCCATCAGCGCCTTCGCCATCAGCGCCCTCGGCGCCTTCGCCCTCGCCGTCAGCGCCTTCGCCGCCGCCGCCCTCGCCGCCGCCGCGGGCTCTGCCGCAGCCGCTCCAAGTCCCACCGTCGGCGTCGCCGCTTCCACCGTCGCCGCCTCCACCGTCGCCGCCGCGGCCGCGGCAGCCATCGCCGGCGGCGCCGGCGCTGCGGGCCCCGGTGGTCGACTACCTGGGCGCCTACAGCTTGCGCCGGCCGCTGCTCAACAAGGCGTTGCTCGCCCTCGTCTTCACCGCCGGCGCGGCCGCGGCGCTGCTGTTTCTTGCCAGGAGCGGCAGGGCCACCGCCTTCGAGCCCGGCCGCGTACACGCCTGGCACGCCGAGACCGCGTGCGCCTCCTGCCACAGTCCCTGGCGCGGGCCGGACCCGGCGCTGTGCTCCGACTGCCACGCCCGGCAGCGCGAGAAGGGAGAGATCCACCAGGCGCGGCAGACCCTCACGCCGCCCTGCACCGGCTGTCACCCCGAGCATCGCGGCGGCGACCGGGTGACCGCCGCCGATGACACGCAGTGCGCGTCCTGTCATCGCGATCTGAGGGTGAACCCGCCCGGAGCGGAGCCCCGCTTCGCTCGCCGCGTCAGCGCCTTCTTCGACGATCATCCCGACTTCTCGGTCACACTGCCGAGCGGTGTCCGCCTGCCGCTGGCCGAGGCGGTGGCGCGGCGGGCCGATCCCACGCCGCTGCGCTTCAACCATCAGCGCCACCTGCGGGCGGGGCTGCCGACGCCGTCGGGCCAGCGGGTTCAGCTACGGTGCCAGAGCTGTCACTATTTATTGGCGGCTTCGGCGGCTTCGGCGGGTCCGGCGAGTGGGGAGAATGCGGCGGGCGCGGCAAGTGCGGCGAGCGCGGCGGGTGGGGCGGGAGGCGCCCAACCGAAGACGGCAAGCGGCCAACCGGTCATGGCAAACGGCCAGAACGCGGCGGCCGGCGGCCCGACCGGGATCGTCCCGATCCGCTACGAGACCAGCTGCACCACCTCGGGCTGCCACCCGCTCACCTTCGACAACCGGCGGCCTGACCAGGTGGCGCCGCACGCCTCCCCGCGGCGAGTGCGCGAGTTCCTGGTCAGCGTCTACTCCGACCGGCGCGGCGCCAACGAATCCGTCGGCGACCAGTACCGGCGGCTGATCCGCGGCGCCGGCGCGCAGCCGCGCGGGATCGACTACGGCGGCCAGGCGCAGGGAGCGGTGGTGCTGGCGGAGCGCTACCTCTACGGCACGGCCTGCAAGGAATGCCACGTCGTCGACACCAACGCCAGGCCGTTGCCGCGAGTGACCTGGACGCCGATCCCCGCCCGCTGGCTGCCCAATGGACGGTTCCAGCACCTCGACCATCCGGGCGACTGCCGGCAATGCCATGGCGCCGCCGCCGACAGCACGGTCGCCGCCGACGTGCTGCTGCCCGCGATCGCGGTCTGCCGGACCTGCCACGGCGGCGGCGGCGGCGCGGCCCAGGTCAGGGCCGGCACCGCCCCGGCGGCGCCGACCGACTGCCTGAGCTGCCACCGCTATCACCCGGACTCGCCGAACCCGGCGCTGGCGGCGCTGGCGCCACCGGCGCGAGCGGTGCTCCCTGCCCCGGCAGCGCGAGCGGCACGAGCGGCGAGTGCCGCGCGAGCCACGGGACCGGCGCCACCGCCGGGATCGGCGCCGGCAGCGCGAGCGGCCGCGGCTCGCCCGCGCCTTGAAAGCGCCGGCAGTGGGATATAGTCGGGCGCACTGAACGAGGCTACGAACCTATGATCGCCGGTGAGGCAGGTGTGCCCCGACGGTGTTTGCGGCTTCGCCTCCGGACTCTGGCCTGCTGGCTGGCCGGGGGCAGCCTCGCGGCCGCGGCGATGGCCGCGGGACCCGGCGCGGCCGCCGCTGTCGCCGCTCGAAGCGCGCCGGCCGCGGGGCCGTTGTCCGCTCCCGCGTTGGCGCCTGCCCATCACCGCCACAAGCCGCCGCCGGTCCCCCGGTCCTCGCCGCCGATCTGTGCCGACGACGGCCAGCCGGCGCTGAGCCCGGCCGAGGTCACGAGCCTGGCCCAGGCCGCCGCCGGCGTCGTCGCCGCGCCGCCTTCGCCGCCGATGACGGTGGCGGTGGTCGATCGCGCCGGCAACGTGCTCGGCGTCTATCGCCAGGCCGGCGCCACCGGCGCCGACGACGACCTGGCGATCGGCCTCGCCCGCACCGGCGCCTTCTTCAGCAACGACCAGGCGCCGCTCTCGTCGCGCACCGTCCGCTTCATCTCCGGCATCCACTTCCCACCCGGCATCGCCAACACCCCCAATGCCGCGCTCTACGGCATCGAGCAGACCAACCGCGGCTGCGACCTCGGCATCACCTTCCTCGCGGGCCAGGCGGTGCCGCCGGCCGGCTCCATCGCGGGCGGCCTCTGCAGGGGCGCCGCGCACACCGCCGGCTGCGGCACCGGCCCGGTCACCGGCAAGGTGGATCTCTTCGACAGCGACCCGACGGCGGTCAACCCTGGCGGCCTGCCGCTGTTCCGCGGCTCCGCGGTGGTGGGCGGCATCGGCGTGGCCGGCGTCGCGCCGGCGGAAGCCGAGTTCGCCGCCTTCACGGCCATCGCCGCCGCCGGCTTCCTCCCCACCGTCGCGCCGCCCGGCGTGGTCTTCATCAACGGCGTCCGCCTGCCGTTCGTCGAGCAGACGCAGCCGCCCGCGGGCGCCACCGTCGGTCCGCCCACCGGCGGCTTCGTCCCGCCCGGAGCGGTGAAGAACGGGGCCTGCGCGCCGAACGGCTACCTGGCGGGACCGGCGGCCGGCTCGCAGCTGTCGGCGGCCGAGGTCGACCAGGTCGTGCGCCAAGCGGTCGCCGGCGCCTCCCGCACCCGCGCCCAGATCCGCCTGCCGCTCGGCTCGCGCACGCGGATGGTGATCGCGGTGAGCGATCTCGACGGCACCATCCTGGCGCTCTACCGCATGCCCGACGCGACGGTGTTCTCGATCGACGTCGCCGTGGCCAAGTCGCGCAACGTGGTCTACTTCAGCGGCGGCAGCCCGCAGGCGTCGAGCGATCTCCCCGGGGTGCCGGCGGGGTTCGCGGTCAGCAACCGCACCATCGGCTTCGGCGCCCAGCCGCTCTATCCGCCGGGGATCGACGGCAGCGGCGCCGGCCCCTTCTTCGGCCTGTTCCAGTCCGACGCCGCCAACCCCTGCACCCAGGGCTCCCAGGCCGCCAACCCGCAGCACCAGAGCGGCATCGTCTTCTTCCCCGGCAGCGTGCCGCTCTACCGCGGCGGCCAGCTGATCGGCGGCCTCGGGGTGAGCGGCGACGGCGTCGACCAGGACGACTACGTGACCTTCCTCGGCGCGCAGGGCTTCCTGCCGCCGACGAGCCTGTGGGCCGACAACCTCTTCGTCGACGGCGTCCGCCTGCCGTTCCTCAAGTTCCCGCGCAACCCCGAGCAATGACCGGCGTCCCCGCGCGCTCGCGCCACGCTCCCGCCGACCGGCCGCGGCGACGGCCTCCGCGGCCCCGTTCAGAGGGGGCGCTGCCGACTCTGGCGGCGCTCTTGCTCTGTGCCTTCTTCGGCCCTCGCACCGGCGCCGGGCAGGCGCCGGGCACCGGGACCTCCGGCGGCCCCGGTAAATCCGATGCCCAAGGAGTCGCCGCGATCGCGAGCGGGGTATCGTCGATCGAGATCAACGGCGGCATGCCGCTGTTCAGCGACGTGCCCGAGGTGACGATAACCGGCTCGACCGATGCGCCCGCGGGCTCGGCCGTCGAGGTCTCGATCGCCGCATCCACGGCGCCGTCACCCGCACCCGCCACGTCACCCGGCGCGGCCGCGCCTCCTGTCGCCGCCACCGCCGCCACGTCTTCCGGCGCCGCCGCCGCCTCCTCCACCCAGGTACCCCCGGATGGCCATTGGAGCTTGCGCTGGCCGTCGCCGCTCGCCGCCGGCGCCTACGCGGTGAGGGCGACGGTCCGGGCGCCCGGCGGCGCCTCGGCCAGCGCGCTCGCCGACCTGGTGGTGCAGCTCCCCGGCCGTTTCCCGCGCCGTCCCCTGCTGTCGGTGCCGGAGAGCTACGCGTCGCCGGTCCAATCGGCCGCCGCCGATTTCCAGGAGTTCACCGACCGCTGGCGGGTGGTGCTGCCGCCGTACGAGCTGACCGTCCCCGGCAGCCGCTTCGATCCTTACAACCAGAACCGCTGGAAGGGCGATCTGCCCATCCGCGGCCAGGACCTGTTCCTCAACCTGAGCGCGGTCGCCGACACCCTGGTCGAGCCCCGCCAGCTGCCCACCCCCTCCGGCGTCGGCTCCGCCCGGCCCGGGAGCCTGCAGTTCTTCGGCCGCGACGGGCAGCTGCTGGCCACCGAGACCATCGCGCTCTCGGCCGACCTGTTCAAGGGCGACACCGCCTTCCGGCCGGTCGACTGGCGGATCAAGGCGAGCCTGGTGGCGGACGTCAACTACCTGCGCGTGGCCGAGAACGGCATCGTCAACCCCGACGTGCGCCAGGGCACCAGCCGCACGGACGGCTTCGTCGCGGTGCAGGAGCTGTTCGGCGAGCTGAAACTCGCCGACCTCTCCCCGAACTACGACTTCGTCTCGGTGCGCGCCGGCATCCAGCCGTTCAACAGCGACTTCCGCGGCTTCCTCTTCACCGACACCAACCTCGGCGCGCGCCTCTTCGGCTCCTACCAATCGAACCGCGACCAGTTCAACCTGGCGTTCTTCGATCGGCTGGAGAAAGACACCAACAGCGGCCTCAACACCTTCGACGCCCGGCACCAGCAGGTCGCGGTGGCGAACGTCTACCGCCAGGACTTCCTGGTGCCGGGGTACACCGCGCAGGCGTCGCTCCACTACCTGCGCGACGAGCCCAGCTTCCACTTCGACACCAACGGCTTCCTGGTGCGCCCCGATCCCGTGGGCTCGTTCACGCCGCACTCGGTGCGCGCGCTCTACCTCGGTTGGACCGGGCTCGGCCACTTCGGCCGCATCAACGTCGACCACGCTTTCTACTTCGCCACCGGCACCGACAGCCTCAACCCGATCGCCGGACCCGATCCGGCCTTCGGCGCCCACGACCAGGTCAACATCCTCGCCGGCATGGCGGCGCTCGAGGTGTCGATCGACCGCGACTGGTGGCGGCCCCGGATCGCCTACCTCTATTCCTCCGGCGACCGCAACCCGACCGACCGCACCGCCAACGGCTTCGACAGCATCCTCGACAACCCGGCCTTCGCCGGCGGCGGCTTCAGCTTCTGGAATCGTTTCGGCATCCTGCTGCCCGGTACCGGCGTGGCGTTGGTGAACCGCGGCAGCCTGATCCCGGACCTGCGCAGCAGCAAGGACGAGGGGCAGCCGAACTTCGTGAACCCCGGGCTCCGCCTGCTCTCCGGCGGCGTCGACCTCGACCTCACCCCGAAGCTCCGCCTCGAGGCGACCGCCAACTACCTGCGCTTCGACCACACCGAGGTGCTCGAGCTGCTGCTCTTCCAGTCGCCGATCCACACCCATATCGGCTGGGACCTGAGCCTCGGCGCGCGTTACCGGCCGCTGCTCAGCAACAACATCGTGCTGCTGGCGGGAGTGGCCGCGCTGCTCCCCGGCGCCGGCTTCAAGGACATCTACGGGCCGGATCGCGGCCCGCTGGTCGGGACCTTCGCCGACCTGGTGCTTTCTTTCTGAGGAGCCGTCCGCCATGAAACCCAACCGCATGGCGCTGCTCGCGCTGCTGCCGCTGGTCCCGGCGGCCGTGGGCTTCGTGTCCGGGCTTGCCGGCGGCCCCGCTCCCGGCTGGGCGGTGCAGGATGGTGCCGCCGCCACCTCCACTTACGTCATGCGAGTGCGGCAGTCGCGCGAGGCGGCCTTCGCCGGCAGCCGCGGCTGCCTGAGCTGCCATGGCGGCATCGAGCCCATCCATGCCTCGGAGGCGGTGCAGATCAGCTGCGTGCAATGCCATGGCGGCGACGCCTCGGCGGCGGCCCCCGCCGGCGCGCCGCCGGGGAGCCAGGGCTACGAGGCGGCGCTGGCCGCGGCGCACGTGCAGCCGCGCTTCCCCGGGCGCTGGCCACGGCGGCCGGCGGTTGCCGGCGTGGCCGGCCGCGTCAGCTCGGCGAACCCCGAGCGCAGCTACACGCTGCTGCTCGCCGAGTCGCCGGAGTTCGTGCGCTTCGTCAATCCGGGCGACCTGCGGGTGGCGCAGGAGACCTGCGGCCCCTGCCACCAGGACGAGGTCAACCGGGTGCTGAAGAGCCCGATGACCACCTCCTCGATCTTCTTCGGCGCCGCCGGCTATGCCAACGGCGTCGTCGGCCAGAAGGTCTCCGCGCTCGGCGAGAGCTACAGCCGCGAGGGCCGCGGCCAGGCCGTCAAGCCCGCGACGCCGCCGACCCCGGAGCAGCTGGCGCGCGGCGCCCTGCCGGGCACGGTGCCGCTGCCGCGCTGGGAGATCGTCCAGCCCGGCGAGTACTTCCGCGCCTTCGAGCGCGGCGGCTTGCTGGCGCCCTCCTCGTTCCCCGACATCGGCAATCCCAACCGCGAGGACGAGGCCGGCCAGCCCGACATCCGGCTGAGCAGCCGCGGCCGCGGCACCGGGCTGCGCATCAGCCCGGCGCTGATCAACTTGCAGAAGACGCGCCTCAACGACCCGCACCTGTCGCTGCTGGGCACCAACGATCACCCGGGCGACTACCGCTCGAGCGGCTGCACCGCCTGCCACGTGGTCTACGCCAACGACCGCGATCCGGCCAACTCCGGTCCCTACGCCGCGTTCGGCCATTCGGGGGAGAGCGCCACCGGCGATCCGACGATCCCGCGCGGCGAGCCCGGCCACCCTCTTCGCCACGCCTTCACCCGCGCCATCCCCACCAGCCAGTGCATGTCGTGCCACATGCACCAGCCGAACTCCTTCGTCAACACCTATCTCGGCTACACGATGTGGGACTACGAGACCGACGGCGAGGCGCTGTGGCCCAAGCAGCAGCGCTATCCGAGCGAGGCCGAGAAGCGGGCCAGCCTCGACCGCAACCCCGAGGGGGCGGCGGTGCGCGGCCTGTGGTCGGACCCCGCCTTCCTGGGCCGCGTCGCCGACCTCAACCCGGGGCTCCGGCACACCCAGTTCGCCGACTACCACGGTCACGGCTGGATCTTCCGCGCCGTCTACAAGCAGGACCGCAAGGGCCGCCTGCTGGACGCCGACGACAAGGTGGTGGACTTCGACGATCCGGACCGCTTCAAGAAGGCGGTCCACCTGAAGGACATCCATCTCGAGAAGGGGATGCACTGCGTCGACTGCCACTTCTCGACCGATGCCCACGGCGACGGGCTGCTGCACGGCGAGTACGGCGGCGCGATCGAGATCGGCTGCATCGACTGCCACGGCACCGCCGCCGCCTACGCGACCCTGCGCACGTCGGGACCGGCGGCGCCAGGACCCTCGTCGCGCTCGGCGCCCCCGGCTCCGGCAACCGGCGCGGGCGCCGCGGACCGCCCGCGCGGCACCGACCTGTCGCTGGGCATCACGCCGTCCGGCAGGCACCGCTTCGCCTGGCGCGGCGGCCGCCTCTACCAGCGCTCGATGCTCGACGCCGGCCGCGAGTGGGAGGTGGTGCAGGTCAAGGACTCGATCACCCCCGGCGACCCGCACTACAACGAGCGCTCGCGTCTCGCCAAGACGCTGCAGCGCGACGGCGCGACCTGGGGCTTCCTGCCGGCCGACCAGGCGGCGCTCGCCCATGCCGACGGCAGCATGACCTGCTACACCTGCCACTCGTCGTGGATGACATCCTGCTCCGGCTGCCACCTGCCGCAGGAGGCCGACCAGAAGTCGCCGATGAACCACTACGAGGGGACGGTGACCCGCAACTACGCCTCGTACAACCCGCAGGTCATCCGCACCGACGCCTACATGCTGGGGGTGAGCGGCACGGCGACCGGCGGCAAGATCGCGCCGGTGCGCTCGTCGTCGGCGCTGGTGCTGTCGTCGACCAACGCCAACCGCGATCACTTCTACATGCAGCAGCCGCCGATCTCGGCGCCCGGCTTCAGCAGCCAGGCGTTCAACCCGCACGTGCCGCACACCGTGCGCGCCCGCGAGACCAAGACCTGCACCGACTGCCATCTCTCGGCGGCCGGCGACAACAACGCCTGGATGGCGCAGCTGCTGACGCAGGGGACCAACTTCGTCAATTTCGTCGGCCGCTACGCCTGGGTGGGAGAGGGCAAGCGCGGCCTCGAGGCGGTGGCGGTGACCGAGTGGGACGAGCCGCAGGCGGTGATCGGCAGTTACCTGCACCGGCTGGCGTACCCGGATTATTACCGCGCCCACCAGCAGCGCGGCGGCGAGCTGCGCGAGGCCCACCACCACGACGCGCGCGGCGGCAGGCTGCTGAGGAGCGAGGTGCGCAGCCTGCAGCTGCGCGGCGAGTACCTGTTCACCGCCCAGGGAGCGGGCGGGCTGGTGGTGCTCGACGTCGCCAACGTCGACAACAAGGACTTCTCCGAGCACATCGTCTCGGCGCCGGTGTCGCCGCTCGGCCAGCACACGGTGGTGCCGAGCCGCGACGCCACCGCGGTGGCCCTCCCCACCACCATGCCGGTCGCCCCCTGGCGGCGCGGCGATCCCGCCAACCACGAGCAGCCGCTGCACCCGATCTACCATTACGCCCTGGTCACCGACCGCCAGGAAGGGCTGATCTTCGTCAACGTCGACACCCTGACCGACGCCGACCCGCAGAACAACTTCCTCCGGCGCGCGCTCACCTGGAACCCCGGCGGCGCGCTCGACGGCGCGACCAACCTGGCGATCGCCGGCACCACCGTCTACGTGGTGGCGCGGCGCGGCCTGGTGGTGATCGACGCCTCCGAGCCGCTGACGCCGAAGATCGTCGCCACGCTCGGCGGCTTCGACGAGCCGGCCGCCGTCGCGGTGCAGTTCCGTTATGTCTTCGTGGCCGACCGCGGCGGCCTGGCGGTGGTGGACGTCACCGCGCCCGCGGCGCCGCGGCTGGTGGGGCGCGCCGGCGGCTTCGCCGGCGGCAGCGTCTACGTGGCGCGCACCTACGCCTACCTGGCGGCCGGCAAGCAGGGAGTGGCGATCGTCGACGTCGAGCGCCCGGAGCACCCGGTCCTCGACCGGCTCTTCGACGCCGGCGGCAAGCTCGACGACGTCCGCGACGTCAAGGTGGCGTCGACCAACGCCAGCCTCTTCGCCTACGTCGCCGACGGCCGCCGCGGCCTCGCCGTGCTGCAGCTGACCTCGCCGGAGACGACGCCGGGCTACCTCGGCTTCAGCCCGCGGCCGGCGCCGGCGCTGATCGCGACGCGGCACACCCACGGGCCGGCGCTGGCCCTCTCGAAGGGGCTGGACCGCGATCGCGCCGCCGACGAGAGCGGCAACCAGGTCAGCATCTTCAACCGCATGGGCGCCCGCCCGTTGAACGGCGAGGAGATGCGCCGGCTCTACCTGCGCGGCGGCGCCGTCTACACGGTCACCGATCAACCGCCGGGAGGCCCGGCGACTGGGCCCGCTGCCGCCGCGTCCTCATCTGGAGGCTCCGTTTCCACTGGGCGGGCTTCTGCAGCCGGGCGGGCCGCCCCGACCACCGGCCCACCGGTGCGCGCTCATCATGCACCCGATCACCAGGAGAGGCGGCCATGAAGTCGTTCCGCAAGCTGGCACCATGGATCGCGGCCGCGACGCTGGCGGTCGCGCTCGGCTCGACACCGGTATCGGGCGCCACCCAGGCCGCCCCGTCCGCTCCTCCGGCGGGGGCAACCGCGCCGCCCGCTGCAGGTCCACCTCCCGCTCCCGAAAAGGGCTTCTACCTCGGCCCCACCGCCTGCGGATCGAGCAGCTGCCATGGCAGCGTCGAGCCGCGGAAGACGCTCGGCGTGCGCCAGGACGAGTACTTCATCTGGCAGAAGAAGGACCTCCATGCCCGCGCCGACGGCGTGCTCTACAACGACCGCTCGCGGGTGATCGCCCGCCGCCTGCACATCGGCGACGCCGGCAAGAGCCAGCTCTGTCTCACCTGCCATGCGCTCGCGGTGCCGGCGCGGTTGCAACGCGGGCCGCTGGAGCTCGAGGACGGCATCTCGTGCGAGAGCTGCCACGGCGCGGCGAGCGGCTGGTTCGAGGGGCACCGCTCCGAGAGCTGGAGCCACCAGCAGTCGGTCGCCGCCGGCATGACCGACCTGCGCGACGTCCAGGTGCGGGCCAGCGTCTGCCTGTCCTGCCATCTCGGCGGGCCCGGCAGGTCCGTCAACCACGACCTGATCGCCGCCGGCCATCCCCAGCTCGCCTTCGAGCTCGACAACTACAGCGAGGGCATGCCCGCCCACTGGCTGCCGTTCGCCGACCGGCCGCCCGGCGAGAGCGAGCGCGACACTCACGGCGCGCGCGCCTGGGCGGTGGGGCAGGCGGCCAGCTTCCGCGCCGGCCTCGAGCAGATCGCCCGCAGGGCTGCCGGCGATCGCGGGGGCGCCGGCGATCATCGCGATCGCGGCGCCCCCGGCGAGGGTGACGCCCGCGGCGAGAGCGAGCCGCCGTGGCCGGAATTCTCGGAGCTCAGCTGCGACTCGTGTCATCACTCGCTGGTCCAGGAGCGCTGGCGGACCGCCCCCGACCGGCCCGGCAGGCCGGGGCTGCCGCGTGTGAGCCCGGCCCGCTATGCGATCCTGCGCCACCTGGTCGCCGTCGCGGCGCCCGAGCGGCAGGCGGCGCTCGACGAGGGCGTCGAGCGGCTGGCCGCCCAGCTCGGCCGCCTGGGCACGCCGCCGGCCGAGGTGGCGGCCGCCGCCGAGCGGCTGGGCCACGAGACCGCCGAGCTGATCCCGCGCCTCGACCGGCTCACCTGGGACGAGGCCCTGGTGCGCCGGCTGCTGCTCGCCGTGGCGGAGGACAGGGGCGGCTACGAGACCGCCGATTACGCCTCGGCGCAGCAGGCGGCGCTGGCAGTGCAGACCCTGGTCAGCCAGCTGCTGGCGGGCCGCCGCGGGCGCGTCCACACCGGTCTCGCCGGCGTCGCCGAGAGCCTCGCCGCCGAGCTGCAGAACCCGTACGCCTACGATCCCGGCCGCTTCGCCGAGCGTCTCGCCGAGCTCGGCCGCCAGCTGCGGTAGGGTGCGGACCCTCCTCGGTCCCTGGGGGCTGGCAGCTATGGCTCCCAAGCAGAGTAGACAGGAGGGCCACCAGGAGGCGGATCTCCCTCCGACCGACCTTGGGGCGAGGCCCTCGCAGTCTGCCGCCGGTCCCAGTCAGACCCTCGCCCCAAGGGAGGCCGGAGGGAGATCCGCCTCCTCCAGGCCCGGCCCACCCGGCCCACCCGGCCCACCGGTCCGCAGGCGCCTCGAGCCTGTAGTAACGTACCAGGTCACCGCGAGGCCGATATCAACGTGAAGCTCGTCGCGAAATCCGGAAGTCTCTCGGTCGAGATCCCTCCCGGCCGCACGCTGATCGTGGGGCGCACCGACGACTGCGACCTGCCGATCGCCGATCCGACGGTGTCGCGGCGCCACGCCGAGCTGGACCTCACCGACTCCGGGCTGCGGCTGCGCGACGCGGGCTCGACCAACGGCACCTTCGTCGACGGCCGGCGGGTGAGCGAGACGGTGGCCCTGCCCGGCGCCCAGATCGCCTTCGGCAAGGTCGGCTTCGAGCTGCTCGACGAGCAGGCGCCCCCGGTCCTCTCGCTGGCAGGCCTCGCCGACGCTCCGATGGATGGCACGATCGTGCGCCAGATGAAGGTGCGCGGCTCGGCCGACGTCGTGGCCCAGCTCGCCGACGCTCCCGCGGCCGGCGGGGGGGTGCTGCGCATCGGCGGCAGGACCGTCGCCGCGCGCCTGGAGAAGAAGCTCTCCCTGCTGATCGCCATCGCCCAGGAGCTGTCGCAGCAGGCCGAGGTCGACAGTCTGCTCGAGAAGGTGGTCCATCTCACCTTCCAGGTGATGAACGTCGACCGGGTCGTCATCCTGATGGCCAGCCCCTCGGGGGAGCTGCTGCCGCGGGCGGCGCGCAACCGCCATGCCGGGAAGGGTGAGCGGATCGGCACGGGCGGCTTCGGCCCGCCGGTGCCGCGCTCGATCGCCAGGACGGCGATCGAGGAGCGGGTCGCCGTGCTGATCGAGAACGCCCCCGACGACAGCCGTTTCGCCGGCGGCTCGGTCTTCCTGCAGAGCGTCAAGAGCGCGCTCTGCGCGCCGCTGCTGGGGCGCATGGGGACGGTGCTGGGCGTCATCTACCTCGACAACCAGGCGGCCACCCACTCGTTCGGCGACGAGGACCTCTCGTTCCTGACCGCGTTCTCCGGCATCGTGGCGGTGGCGATCGAGAACAGCCAGCTGATCGAGCGGGTGCGCCGCGAGGCGGTGGTGCTGTCGAACTTCCAGCGCTACTTCGCCCCGGACCTCGCGCGGCAGATCGTCGGCGCCGAGGGCGAGGTGCAGCTCGGCGGCGCCAAGCGCGAGGTGGTCGTCCTGTTCTCCGACATCCGCGGCTTCACGCCGCTGTCCGAGCGGATGAGCCCGGACGAGATCGCCAGCCTGCTCACCGAGTACTTCTCCGAGATGGTCGACGTGGTCTTCGAGCACGGCGGCACGCTCGACAAGTTCATCGGCGACGCGGTGATGGCGCTCTGGGGGGCGCCCCTGGCCCGCGGCGACGATGCCGACCGGGCCGTGCGCGCGGCGATCGCGATGCAGCGCCGGGTCGATTGGCTGAACGCCGAGTGGGGCCGTCAAGGCCGGCAGACGATCGCCGTCGGCATCGGCCTCAATGCCGGCGAGGTCTTCGCCGGCAACATCGGCAGCTCCCAGCGGCTGGAGTACACGGTCCTCGGCGACCCGGTCAACACCGCGTCGCGCCTCTGCTCGCGCGCCGGCGGCGGAGAGGTCCTGCTCTCCGAGACGCTCTACCGGCGCCTGGCGGAACCGCCGCCGGTGCGCGCCCTCGATCCCATGCCGCTCAAGGGCAAGGCACAGGCGGTCCAGGTCTTCAGCGTCGACCTGGGGACGCCCTCCGATACCAGCGATACCGGCGAGAGGGCCGTCGTTGGCTGAGCGAGGCGATCCCCGGGAGCCTGCCCCGCCAGTGGCCGGAGCGAGCGGTGCTGCGCCGGCCGCCGGCGGGGCCGGAGACGGTGGAACAGGGGCGGAGCGCCCTGCAGGCGGAGACGCCGCCGGCACCGTCATCTGGACCCCCGCCCCGGAATCGCCGCCCAGCGCGCCGCGCGCGGGGGCGGCGGAGCCTTCGCAGGCCACCGAGAACTTGGGCCTGGGCCCAGGGCCGGCGGTCGCTGCCCGCGGTCTCTCCTCCCCCACCTCGCCGCCGCCGCCGGCGGCTCACGTGGCCGAGGGGGACGTGCTGGCGAACCGCTTCCGGATCGTCCGCTTCATCGGCCGCGGCGGCATGGGAGACGTCTACGAGGCCGAGGACCTCGAGCTGGGCGAGCGCGTCGCGCTGAAGACGGTGCGCCCCGAGATCGCGCATCTGGACGGCGCCATCGACCGCTTCCGGCGCGAGATCCAGCTGGCCCGCAAGGTCACCCATCCCAATGTCTGTCGCATCTTCGACGTGTTCCGCCATCGCCCCGAGGCAAGCGCGGGCGCGGGCGCGGGCGGCTGGGGTGCCGCGAGCGGTCCCGGCGCCGCCGGCGGCTCCGTGGGCCCAGGCGGCGCGGGAGTCTCCGGCGGGGACGGCAGCACGGACACCCCCGGCCGCGCGGGCTCCGGGACCGCCGCCTTCCGGCCCGGGGAGATCACCTTCTTCAGCATGGAGCTGCTCGTCGGCGAGACCCTCGAGCAGCGCCTGCGCGGTGGCGGCACGATGGCGCCGCGGGAGGCGTTGCCCATCGTGCGCCAGGTGGCGGACGGCTTGACGGCGGCGCACCGGGCGGGGGTGATCCACCGCGACTTCAAGCCCGGCAACGTCATGCTCTGTGGCGCCGCCGCCGGCGAGCCGCGCGCGGTGATCACCGACTTCGGACTGGCGCGCACCTACGGCGAGGGAGACGGCCTCACCGTCCGCGGCGACCTGCTGGGCACTCCGTCGTACATGGCGCCGGAGCAGGTCTCCGGCGGCGAGGTGACGGCGGCGACCGACATCTATGCGCTCGGCTGCGTCCTCTACGAGGTGATCACCGGCGCGCCGCCGTTCGTCGGCGCCAACTCCTTCTCGACCGCCTTCAAACGGGTGCAGGAGGACCCGCGGCCGCCGCGCGAGCACGTGCCCGGCCTCGACCCGGCCTGGGACGCCGCCATCCTGCGCTGTCTCGAGCGCGCGCCCGCCGACCGCTTCGCCCAGGCTTGCGACCTGACGGCGGCCTTGACCGGCGAGGCGTTCGCGCCCGGGCCGCGCCGGCGCCGCCGCCTGCGGCGCCGCGTCATGGCTGCGATTGCCGCGGTCGCCGCCGTCGCCGCCGCCGTGCTGGCGGTGCTGAGGCTCTCCGGCGGCAGAGAGGGACAGCCCGCGCCGGGCGTCGCCGCGGTGCGCGGCTCCGTCGCCCCGCTGGCCGATCTGTTCCGCTCTCCCGAGGCGCTCTACGAGGAAGGCCTGACGCTGCTGGCCAAGCTCGACGCGGCGCGCGCCCAGGAGCGGTTCGAGAAGGCCATCAAGGGTCGCGGCGACTACTGGCTGGCCCATTCCGGCCTGGCGGTCGCGCTGGCCGAGCTCGGGCACGACGCCCGCGCCGGCAAGGAGGCCAAGCTGGCCTTCGAGCATGCCGCGGGCCTGCCGCGCGAGGAGCGGCTGCTGGTCACCGCCCGCTACGGCCGGGTCGAGGGTCTCTGGGACCAGGCGCTCGCGAGCTACCAGGAGCTGCGGGCCGCGTTTCCCGACAACGTGGAGTACGGTCTCGGCGCGGTCTATGCGCTGATCGGCGCCGGCCGCGGCAGCGAGGCGCTGAAGCTGGTGAGCTCGCTTGAGGCGCTGCCCGCGGCGGCGGCCGCCGCCGGCCCTCGTCTCGACATCGCCGAGGCGGAGACGGCGAAGGCGCTCTCGGATTTCACGCACGAGGGTCAAGCCGCGCGGCGCGGGCGGGAGAAGGCGGAGCGCGACGGCGACGATCTGCTGGCGGCGCGGGCGCTGTGCTTCGAGGGCGGGGCGTTCGGGCACCTCGGCAATTACCAGGGGGCGCTTGCCGCGTTCAAGCGAGCCGAGGCGATCTACGCCGGCGCGGGGGATCAACGCAACCTGGCCCAGGTGCTCTGGGCGACCTCCGGCATCCTCTACTTTCAGGGCAACCTGGAGCAGGCGCGAGAGAGCGCCAAGGAAGCCAGCGACAGCTTCGCGGAGGTGGGCGACCTCCGCGGCCAGAGCCGCGTGCTCAACACCCTGGCGGCGATCGAGGGCGACCAGGGGAACCTGGTCGGGGCGGAGAGCCGGTTCGCGACCGCGATGGAGAACTACAAGCGGCTCGGCGACCGGGCCAATGAGGCCGAAGCCACCGGCAACCTGGGGCTCACCCTGAAACGGCTCGGCAAGCTCGACGAGGCGGCGGTGCGCTTCGAGCAGGCGCTCGCGCTCTACCACCAGCTGCAGAACCGCAGCGGCGAGGCGGCCCAGCTCTTCTCGCTGGCGGGAATCTCGTTCAACCAGCTGAACCTCGAGAAGGCCGAGAGCTATCTCGCGCAGTCCTCGAGCCTGGCTACCGCCATCGACGACCAGACCCGGATCTGCGACGCCCTCTCGCTCGAGGGCGACGTGGCCGAGGCGCGGGGCGATCTCGCCGCGGTGCGCGCCAAACGGCAAGAGAGGTTGACCAGGGGCCGCAGCCTCGGCGACAAGAACGTCGTCGCCGACAGCCAGCTCGCGCTCGCCGAGCTGGAGCTCGACAAGGGACGCCCTTCGCCGGCGCTGGCCTACGCCCAGGACGCGCTCGAGCACTTCCAGGCCGAGCACATGACGGACGCCGAGGCCGAGGCGCGCGCGACGCTGGCGCGAGCCCTGCTCGCCCAGCACTCGCTCGGGGAGGCGCGGAGCGCGATCGGGCTCGCGGACCGGCTCGCGGCCAGGAGCAGGGAGCCGGAGGTGAGGATCACGGTCGCGCTCGCGAAGGCCAGCCTGGCCGAGAAAGCGAAGCCCGAGGAGGCCCGCCGCATCCTCGCCGACGCCCTGGCGCAGGCGCAGGCGGTGGGGTTGGGTCCGCTGGCGCTCGAGGTACGCCTGGCCTTGGGCGAGCTCGAGGCCGCCCATGGCGACCGCCGGCACGCCGCGGAGCTCCTCGCCGGCCTGGAGAAGGACGCCCGCGGCCACGGCTTCGTCCAGATCGCGGACCGCGCCGCCCGCGCCGCCGCGGGCGGCAGGCAAGCAGGCGGTTGACGCCGCGGCGCCGGCAGCCGGCGCCGGCGGGCGGGCCCCGGCCAGCCTGCCGATCTCGGCGCCGTCCGGGAACCGGCGCGGCACGCCGCCTGTCCAAGGAATAGGGGGTATCGTTGGCAGGCAGGCACCAGAGGCACCAGGACGGCGGCGGCGGACCGCTCGAGGAGATGCGATGCTCGCGAAGAGGATTCTCTGGTTGGGAATGTCGTTGGCCGTCCTCGGCGCCCTGGCGCCGAGAGCCGCGTACCCGGCAACCGCGAAGCCGACCTACGAGAGCCTGCTGGAAAAGGCCCGGCGGGGAGACCCAGGGCTCGATTTCACCGCCCTCCGGTATGCCTATGCCGACCGCCTGGCCGAGGCCAGGGCGGCCGATCCCGAGCTGCGCAAGAAGATGTTCGAGGCCCTGCACAAGGACCAGTGGGCCGCCGTCATCGAGACCGGCAACCAGGTCCTGGCCCAGAACTACCTCGACATCGACGCGCACATGTTCGTGGCCTTCGCCTACGAGAAGACCCATGAGCCGGAGAAGGCCGCGCTGCATCGCACCATGGGCAACGGCCTGATGAAATCGATCCTCGCCTCCGGCGACGGCAGGTCGTTCCAGACCGCCTTCGTGGTGATCTCCGTCGAGGAGGAGTACTCGGTGCTGAAGCACTACCGGCTGCGCTCGGACAAGCAAGACCTGGTGACCGCCGAAGGGCACAGCTACGACGTCCTGACCGCCCAGAACGACAAGCACGAGGAGGCGACCGTCTACTTCAACATCGACAAGGTCGTCGCCATCGAGAACGCGCAGCTCTCGATCCACTAGCTGCGGTAGTGTCCTGGCTGGATAGCCCTTGCCTCCCTCTCGCCGTTTGGGCGAGGGGTCCACTTCTAGAGGGCGGCAGCGTAGGACTGCGGACCCCTCGCCCAAACGGCGAGAGGGAGGCAACGGCTATCTAGCAAAATAGGACACTACCGTGGCCTCAAGCGCCGCCCGCGGCCGCCAGCAGCTGCTGGGCCTCGCGGGTGTCGGCGTGCTCGGGTCCCTTGCGGGCCGCCAGCAGCGCCACCGCGGCGGCGAGGTCGGCGCGGGCGCGCGGCCGGTCGCCGTCGGCCAGGGCGAGGCGACCGCTCTCGACCAGCGTCTCGGCGCGCAGGGCGGCCCGCGGACGGATGCGCCCGAAGATCCCCAGCCCCTCGTCGAGCACCCGGCGCGCCTCGCGCCCGTCGCCGGCGGGGCCGCCCGCGCCCCGCGCCAGCAGCGCGCGCGCGAGCAGCAGGTCGGTCCTGGCGATCGAGGGACGCTCGACGGTGCGGAACAGCTTCTCGTCCAGGGCGCGTGCCCGCCGCAGCGTGGCCACCGCCGCGCCCGCCTCGCCGGCCGCGGTCTCGAGCTCGCCCAGCTCCTCGAGCGGCTGGATCAGCTCGTAGTCGTGGGCGCCGGCCACGCGTTCGATCCCCGCCAGCGCGGTACCGAGCTCGGCGCGGGCCTCGGCCAGGCGGCCCAGCCGCAGGTGCGCCCAACCCAGGTCGGCCACTGCCCGCCACCGCTGCACGTCGTCTTCCCCCATGGTGCGCCGATAGGTCTCGGCAGCCCGCGCCAGGAGCGCCGCCGCGTCGCGATAGCGCTCCTGCCCCATGGCCGACAGCCCGAGATAGCGCAGGCAGTGGCCGGCGTCGAAGCGGTCCGGACCGAAGATCGCCAGGGCGTCCGAGAACACCTTGTCGGCCGCCGCGTACTCTTCCTCGCGGCCCAGCAGGATGCCGTACGAGAACAGCGTCTCGGCAAGCCGTTCGGCGTGCGGTCCGAGCACCGCCTGCTGGATGGCGATCGCCCGTTCGAACAGCGGCCTGGCCTCGGCCGTCCTGCCCATGCGATCGAGGAGGCCCGCGAGACCCTCCTGGGCCTCCGACACCTTCAAGCTGCGCGGGCCGAGGCTGCGCTCGAGGAGCGCCGCGGCGCGGCGATAGGCGGCTTCGGACTCGCGGTACTGCTGATCCTGCTCGAGGGCCTCGCCCAGCAGGTACAACGTCTTGGCGCTTTCCTCGTGAGCCTCGCCGTAGCGGCGGACGAAGGTGGCCAGGGCCTGGCGCAGCAGCTCCACCTCGCGGTGGCTTCCCTGCGGCTGCGGCACGGCTTCGGCCAGCGCGCGGCGGGCCACCGCGACCTCGATGCTGCCGGCGCCGTAAGCGCGGATGAGCACCGGCAGCGCCGTCTCGAAGGTACGGCGGGCCTCGTCCATCTTGCCGCGCGAGCGCTGCACCTCGCCCAGGCCTTCGAGCGACAGGCCGATCCGCCCGTCCGACGGCGGCAGGACCGCCTGGCGGAGGGCGAGGGCGCGCTGGGCGTGGGGCAGCGCCTGCTCGAGCAGGCCGAGGTTGTTCTCGATGCGCGCCACGGCGTCGAGCAGGTCGGCCTGCACCTGCGGCTCGCCGGCGAGCCCGGGGTCGATGCTCGCCGCGCCGCGCTCGAGCAGCTCGCGGGCGGTGAGCTTGCCGCCTTCCCCGGCGTCGGGGTCCGATTGCTCGAAGATCGAGATCAGGAACGACTTCACCCGCTCCGCGCGCTGCGCCGCGGCGTCGGCGCGCAGCGCGGCGACGCTCGCCGCGTGCGCCTGCCACAGGGACAGCACCAGGCCGGCGATCAGCGCCGCGATGCCGGTCCCGACGGCGGCCACCGGCAGGCGGTGCCGGCCGACGAACTTCCGCACCCGGTAGCCGACCTCGTCGGGGCGGGCGCGGATCGGCCGCCCGGCTAGGAAGTGGCCGAGGTCGTTGGCCAGCGCCTGGGCCGAGGGATAGCGGCGCGCGGGATCGCGGCGCACCGCGGTCATCACGATCAGGTCCAGGTCGCCGGCGACCCGGCGGGCGAGCCGCGCGCGGTCGCCCGGACGCCGCAGCGCCGTGCTCGGCCGCTCCACCGTCTCGTGCTCGACGGCGCTGGCCAGCGCTTCCAGGGCGCGCTGGTCGCGGCGGTGCGGCAGGGCGCCGGTGATCAGCTCGTAGAGCATCACGCCCAGGGCATAGACGTCGGTGGCGGTGGAGACGGGCTCGCCCAGGATCTGCTCCGGCGCGGCGTAGGCCGGGGTGAGAGCGCGCGCGCCGAGCTGGGTCAGCGTGAGCCCGGCCGCCTCGTCGTCCTCGAGCAGCTTGGCGATGCCGAAGTCCAGCAGCTTCGGCGTGCCGTCCTCCGTCACCAGGATGTTGGCCGGCTTGAGGTCGCGGTGGACCACCAGCCGGTGGTGGGCGCTGGCCACCGCCAGGCAGACGGTCTGCATCAAGCGCAAGCGGCCGTCGAGGTCGAGATCGCGCCGCCGGCACCAGTTGGTGATCGGTTCGCCGTCCACCCATTCCAGGGCGAAGTAGGGCCTGCCGTCCGGCCCGGTGCCGCCGTCCAGCAGGTGGGCCAGGTTGGGATGGTCGAGGCGGGCGAGGATCTGGCGCTCGCGCACGAAGCGCCGCACGATGGCCTGCGAGTCCATGCCGCGCTTGATCACCTTGAGCGCGACCCGCTGGGCGAAGGCGGGATCGGTGCGGTCGGCGAGGTAGACCTCGCCCATGCCGCCGCGGCCGAGGAGGCTGACGACACGCCAGGCGCCGACCGTCGTGCCCGCGGGGAGCTGCGGCTCGAGATCGGTCTCCTCCGCCTCGCGGTTGGTCCCGAGCAGGTCGAGCGTCGATCGGTCGAGGAAGCCGGTGGCCGCGGCGTCGGCCGCCAGCAGGCGCTCGAGCCGCTCGCCGAGCTCGCCGTCCTCGGCGCGCAGCTCGGCGAGCCGCCGCGCCCGCTCGGGCGCGGGCAGCTCGACCAGCTCGTCGAAGAGGTCCTCCCAGCGCGAGGCGCGCGAGGGCTGCCGTGAGGAGGGGTCGCCGGCCACGATCGAAGTCGCCTCGGGCGGCCGTGCCGGCGCCGCCGGATCTCCGCTCAGCCCAGCTCGGCGAGCAGGAAGGCCCGCGCCTTGCGCCAGTCGCGCTTGAGCGTGCGATCGCTGACGTCCAGGAGCGTCGCGATCTCCGAGATCGGCAGGCCGCCGAAGAACCGCAGCTGCACCAGCTCGGCGAGCCGCGGGCTCTCGCGCTCGAGACGGTCGAGCGCCGCGTCGAGGGCGAGCACGGTGGGACCGAGCTGCCCGTCGTGCGCCGCCGGCTCGAACCCTTCGGGCCACGAGACCCGCAGCCCCGCTCCGCGCTTCGCCGAGTCGCGCCGGCGGGCGAAGTCGATCACCACGTGGCGCATGACCCGGGCCGCCAGGTTGAAGAAGTGGGCCTGGTCCTCCGCCGCCAGCCCCGCGGGCGCGACCAGGCGGAGGTAGGCCTCGTGGACCAGCGAGGTGGTCTCGAGCGTCTCGCTCGGCCGGCGCCCGCGGCCGAGCTGCGCGTGCGCCAGGCGCTTGAGGTCGGTGTAGAGCGCCGCGAAGAGCTGGTCGGCGGCGCCGCGCTCGCCCGCGCGAGCGGCGCGTAACAGGGCGGTGAGGTCGGGAGAGGCCATCGCGGCCATCGCTTGCGGACCTGCCCGCGGACCTTGCTCGAAGCACGGGGCCGCGCGATCAGGATCCGGTGCCGATAGTTTACCTGAAGCGGCGCGCGGCGGAGGCGTTCAACCGAGACGGGGTCGTGGGTCATTTCCTCGCGAGGGTCCACTAGTCGAGGCGGAGCCGGCCCACCTCGCCGTCCACCTCGATGACGGTGCCGTAGGGGGCCGACAGGCTTGCCAGGTGCGCGAGGATCGCCGCCGCCTCCTGGCCGCGCGCCAGGCGCGGGGTGCCCCGGCGGTCGGCTGGCTCGTCGAAGCCGAGGGCCAGCGGGAAGAGCTCGACGGCGGTGACCTTGCCGCCTTCGAAGGTGATCCGGGGCACGACGCTCCGCCAGTAGCGCGGCTGCTTGACGAAGCCGATCTTGTTCTCGAAAACCAGCGGATCGAGCGTGCGGCCGTCCAGGCCCCAGCTGGTGAAGTCCTCGGCCGGCGTGTAGCGGTGGGTCTCCACCTGGAAGAAGAAGTTGGCGAGCGAGTAGAAGATCGGCTTGCCCTTGTAGAGCTCGATGCCCCGCAGCACGTGCGGGCCGGACGAGAAGTAGACGTCGGCGCCGGCGTCGATGCAGGCGTGGGCGAACGGTTGGATGAAGAGGTCCGACAGCTCGTGCTTCCGGCGCGCCTCGTGGGCATGGATCGAGGCGATGACCACGCGCGATTCGGCGCGGGCCGCCGCGATCGCCTCGCCAATGCGCTTGACGTCGGCGGCGTCGCCCTCGCTCTGGTAGTCGACGCGGTCGCCGTCGCGGATGACGTACTCGTCGCAGAGGTCGAGCTTCTTCGGGTCGGCGGGCGGCTTGGGCCCTCCCAGGCCCTGGTCGTCGTTCTCGGCCCAGAGATCGGCCAGGACCTGCCGCGCCGTCTTGAGGCGCTGGAAGGTGGCGTCGTCGAGCACCACCGCGGCCTTGACGTTCAGCGGGTTGAGGCCGGGCCGTCCCTTGACGTACGGATGGGCGGGGGCGGCGGCGAAGTAGGGCGGGAAGGTCGAGGCGCAGCTGACCAGGCCGACGCGCCCGGCGGCCGAGTCGGCGTAGCCCGGCCGCGCCGCCTGTTCGAGGTCGAGCCCGGAGCCGGCATGCGCGATCCCGACCCGGTCCAGGTTCTCGAGCGTCGAGATGAGGCCCTGCTCGCCGTAGTCGACGGTGTGGTTGTTGGCGGTGCCCATCAGCGTGAAGCCCATCCACCGCAGCTCGTCGGCGGTCCAGGGATCGCCGCAGACGTGCGGGTCGCCGCCCTTCCACGCCGGGTGGAGCTCGCCGCCCTTGCCGACGACGATCTCGCAGTTGCCCCACGCGCAGTCGGCGCCGCGGAGCAGCTCCACGAGGGCATGGAAGTCGGGATGCGTGAGCTCGCTGATCCGGCGGGTGATGATGCAGTCGCCGGCCCCGACGAGCGTGAAGCGGCCGCCGGCGGCAGCCGGCGCGGGTGAGGCGCCGGTGCCCGCGACGCCACCCGCGGCGAGGCCGGTGCCGGCCGCCGCCGGGGAAGTCGCCCCGGCCGGTGCGGCAGGCGTGGGTGGTTCGGCCGCGCGGGCCGCGCCAGCCGCGCCGCCGCCATCGGCGCCCGCGGGCGCCCAGCGCGCGGCCCCGGCCGCCGCGGTGGTGCGGGCCACTACCTTGAGGAACGTGCGGCGGTCCATGGCTCTCCCAGGTGGTCGGGGAGAGATACGCGGCCGGGCTGCCGAAGTTCTGCGAGGAGCTCTCCGCCGGCAGGCGCCGCGGAGATCATTGGATCAGTCACGGGTTCGCCGTGGCGGGAGGACCCGGAGCCGAGGGCGAGGCGGGCTCCAGCCAGGCGAGAGCGCGCCAGGCGCGCCGCCGCCCCCACCAGGTGAGGAGCGACAGCGCGCAACCGGCGGCGAAGAGCGCCAGGCCCGCGGTCCACCCGTGCGGCCGGTAGCGCAGGCGGACGGCGTGAGACCCCGGCGGCGCCTGGAAGCCGAGGAAGCCGCCGTCGATCTCGACGGCCGGCTCTTCACGGCCGCCGATCGTTGCCCGCCACTCCGGCGCGTAGCTGACGCTGGAGGCGACGAAGCCCCCGGCCGCGCTGTCGACGGCGAGGTCGAAGCCGTTGCTGCGGACACGGATGTCGCGCACCCGGCCGTCCTGCGGGCGGGTAGCCATGCCGCCAACGCCGCCGGCACCGGCGGCCCCGCCGCCCGCGCCAGTCTCGGCAGCCGTCCCAGGCGCGCCGGCGCCGCCGGGCGCTGCCGCCGCGACCAGCTGCGCCGTCTCCGAGAAGTCGTCGTCGTGCATCGCGGCGCGCTGCGCCTCGGCCAGGTCCGTGAACCGCTCGATCGTGCGCGGCATGAAGAACAGCGGCAGCGCCGCCGGGTTCTCCCACACCCTCCCGCCCTTGCCTTCGAAGACCAGCCGCCAGGGCGGCGGCAGGGCGCGCTCGTGCGCGGTTTCCAGGTAGCGGACGGCGAGGAAGTCGTGCGCCGCCTGGTCGAGCACCGGCAGCGAGTCGCCGATGTTCTGGTAGAAGCGGCGGCGGTGGCCGAGCCACCAGCCGACCATGCGCGCCGCGTCCTCGGGGCGCATCGGGTCGTAGCCGCGCGGATCCCAGAGGCCATAGAGCGCATTGAGGTTCGGCGGCAGGTCGAAGTCCTCGAACGACACCCGGTAGGGCTCGCGGGCCGCCGCCTGCCGCTCCATCAGCCAGGCGACGGTGGGCGGCGGCGCGAGGTCCAGGCGTGCCGGCACCGGCGGGTGGTAGCGGACGCCGAGCAGAAAGAGGTCGACGGTCACCGCCCCGACCGCCAGCATCGGGAACCTCGGCCGCAGCCGCGGCACGAGCAGCGCGGCGAGGGCCAACGCCGCGCCGGCGAGGGTCACGATCCACCAGGCCCGCGGCCAGGAGGAGGCAGCGCCTGCCGCATCCGCACCCGCTCCCCCCGTCGGCGGCGGCGCCAGCGCCAGGCCGACCCCGGCGGCCAGGATCAGCGCCGCGGCCACGGCGCGCGGCACCCGTGCGCCCGCCACCCGTTCGACCGCCAGGCCGGCGGCGAGCGCCACCGCGAGGACCCAGAATTCGCGCAGCCGCCCGTGCGCGCCCGGGCCGATGACCGGCAGGCGCAGCATCAGGTCGAAGAGCGGCGGCAGGCGCAGCGCGACGAGCAGCGCCGCCGTCCCTCCCAGCATCACCAGCAGCGGGCGCCCGCGCAACGCCAGCGCGCCGGCCAGCGCCAGCGCCAGCGCCAGCAGCCCGGCGTACTCGCTGCAGATCTCGTTGAAGCTCCACTTCAAGCTGTAGTTGCCGTCGGGCGGGCTGCCCATGGCGAGCGGCGCCACGACCGGCAGCAGGAAGCGCGGCTCGAAAGGCGGCGGTTGGAAGTTCTCCGGCGACCGCTCCAGCGCCTTGCCACGCACGCTCCGCGGGATCGTCTCGGCCAGCGGCAACAGCGCCGGCGCGGCGAGCATCGCGACGAGCCCCGCGGCGGCCGCGAGCCGGCCCACGAACCGCCACCGCCCGGGCCGTCGCGCCAGCAGCAGGGCGGCCGCGACCGCGGCGGCGGCAAGGCCGGCGTGCGCCATGGTCTCCGGATGCCCGGAGAGGGCCAGGCCGAGCGCGCAGGCGATCAGGCCGGCCAGGGCGCGCGGCTCGCCATCGCGCACCAGCAGGATGCCGAGCAGCAGTCCCGGCACGAACGCCGCCGCCATCCCCGGAGTGTCATAGATCCACACCACGGCGTAGGTCGACAGGCCGGAGGAGACCGCTCCCAGCGCCGCTCCCCAGGGGCCGGCGCCTAGCCGCAGCAGCAGCGCGTGCGCGGCCAGCAGGCCGAGGAGGATCTGCCAGGCGCCCGCGACGGTGAGCGCGCGCAGCGGCGCGAGCGGCAGCGCGAGCAGGTGCAGCGGCGCGAACGGCGCCGACTGGCCGTTGCCCAGCAGCGGCTGCCCGGTGCCCAGCTCGTGCGACCAGAGCGGCGCCTCGCCCGCCAGCAGGCGCCGGCGCACCAGCTGGTGGAACGGCAGCTGCTCGAGCAGCGTGTCGGCCTGGAAGAAGTTCCGCGGCGCGTCGCCCGCTATTGCCAGATCACCCGCGAGGTCGCTCCAGGGCAGCCACTCGTAGGCGAGATCGGCCGGCACCTGCAGCGCGCCGGTGCACAGCGGCGCCGCGAAGAACGCCGTGGTCAACGCCACGTAGCCCAGCGCGGCCCGTGCCGGGAAGCCCGGACGCCACCAGCGCACCGCCAGCACCAGCGGCACGCAGCCTGCCAGGAACACGGCAAGGGCGGCGGCGGCGGAGTGCATGCGGGGGGTCGTGGGGTCTCAGAGGATCGCTGCCCCTCCCGCCGCCCTTTGGGCGAGGCGTTCAGATCCTCCGCCGGCGCCTATCAGACTTGGACGCCTCGCCCAAAGGGCGTCAGGAGGGGCGGCGATCCTCGAAGGCCCCACGACCGCGGCGGGAGAGGGTGGGCGGCAGTCCGCCTCTCTTGATAGTATACATAGCGCCCCCGAGCCCCCCAGACATCCTGAGCGATGATTCCCGTCTTCACCCCCTGGCTGCCGGAGAGCGCCCGCCGCTACGTCCTCGACTGCGTCGATTCGGGCTGGATCTCTTCGCTCGGCGAGTACGTGCCGCGCTTCGAGGCGGAGCTCGCGCGCTTCTGCGAGGCGCGCCACGCCGTGGCCACCGCCAACGGCACGGTGGCGCTGCACCTGGCGCTGGCGGTGCTCGGCATCGGGCCGGGCGACGAGGTGCTGGTGCCGGACCTCACCTTCGTCGCGACCGCCAACGCCGTGCGCTACACCGGCGCGACGCCGGTGCTGGTGGAGGTCGATCGCCGCACCTGGGGCATCGACCACGAAGACGCGCGACGCCGGCTCACGAAGCGCACCCGCGCCATCCTGCCGGTGCACCTGTACGGACGGCCGGTCGATCTCGACCCGCTGTTCGAGCTTGCCGGCGAGCACGGGCTCGACGTCGTCGAGGATGCCGCCGAGGCCCACGGCGCCCGCTACAAGGGCCGGCGGGTGGGCGCGCTCGGCCGCATCGGCGCCTTCTCGTTCTACGGCAACAAGATCTTCACCACCGGCGAAGGGGGCGCGCTGGTCACCAACGACGCGCGGCTCGCCGAGCGCGCCCTCTTCCTGCGCGACCACGCGATGGACCCGCGGCGGCGCTATTACCATCCGGAGGTCGGCTTCAACTACCGCATGACCAACATCCAGGCCGCTCTCGGCTGCTCGCAGCTCGAGCACGCCGCCGAGATCCTGCGGCGGCGGCAGGCGCTGGCGCGGGCCTACGACGCCGGCCTCGCCGGCATCCCCGGCCTCGCCTGGCCGGTGGCGATGCCCTGGGAGGAGAGCGTCTGCTGGATGTACTCGGTGCTGGTCGAGCCGGCGTTCGGGCTCGACCGCGACGCCGTCGCAGCCGGCCTGCGGGAGCGCGGCATCGACTCCCGGCCCTTCTTCGTGCCGCTGCACGAGATGCCGCCCTACCTCGACGGCGGCTCCTACCCGGTCGCGGCCGCGCTCTCGCGCCAGGGCATCAACCTGCCGTCCGGCACTGCTCTCAGCCCGGACGAGATCGCCACCGTGTGCGGGGCGTTGCGGGAGCTGGCGAACGCCGCCGCGTGATCTCGGTCGTCCTGCCGACCTACAACGAGCGCGACGGCATCGCCGAGCTGGTCGCGGAGATCCTCGCGGTGGCGCGCCGCGCCGGGCTCGAGCTCGAGGTGCTGGTGGTCGACGACGACTCTCCGGACGGCACCGCGGCTGCCGCCGCGGAGGCTTGCGGTGGCGATGCCGCGGTGCGGGTGGTGGTGCGGCGCGGCGAGCGCGGCCTGGCCAGCGCCATCCGGCGCGGCTTCCAGGAGGCGCGCGGCGAGACGCTGGTGGTGATGGACTCCGACGGCAATCACGATCCGGCGCTGGTGCCGCTGATGGTGCGCTGCGCCGAGGACTTCGACGTGGTGATCGGCTCGCGCTACGTGCTGGGCGGCGGCATGCTCACCTCGGCCTTCCGCTACTGGGCGTCGTACGGCTTCAACATCTTCATCCGCATCGTGCTCGCGCAGCGCATCCACGACAATCTCTCCGGCTATCTCGCCTTCCGCCGCGGCCTGCTCGAGCGCCTCGACGCCGATGCGATCTTCTATGGCTACGGCGACTACGCCATTCGGCTGCTGTGGCAGGTGGTGCGCGGCGGCGGCCGGGTGCTGGAGATCCCCACCGTCTACCGCTTCCGCAAAGGCGGCGAGTCGAAGACCCGCTTCCTGGCCTACTTCTGGACCTACATCGCCTCCGTCTTCCGCCTGCGCCTGAGGCGGCGGTAGCGGCGCCCGGTCCCGGAAGCCATGACCAGCCCGGAGACCGGGGCGGCGCCGCGGCGGCTCGAATGGGCGGCGGCGGCGCTGCTCAGCCTGTTCACGGTGTGGGCGCACGGGGAGCGCCTCGTTCATGGCGGGGGGCTGTGGCGCGACGAGGCGGCCGCGGTGCGGCTGGCGACGCTGCCCTCCCTGCGCGCCATCTGGAGGCTGTTCCCCCACGAGGCGTTCCCGCTGGCGGTGCCGCTGGCGATCCGGTCGTTCACCGGCGTGGCCGGCAGCGGCGACGGCGCGCTGCGCGTCTTCGGCATGCTGGTCGGCCTCGCCGTCGCGGCGGCGCTCTGGGTCAGCGCCCGCGCGGCCGGGCGCACCCTGCCGCTGCTGTCGCTGGCGCTGCTCGCGGGGAACGCCCCCTTCCTGGTCTTCGGCGACTCGCTGCGCGGCTACGGCCTGGGCAGCCTGTGCATCGTGCTCGGCTTCGCGGCGCTGGCCGGCCTGCTGCGGCGGCCCGGACCGTGGCCCGCCACGGCCGCCCTGCTCGCCATGGTCGGCGCCGTCCAATGCCTGCTCGGCAACGCCGCGCTGGTCGCCGCGCTCTGCGCCGCGGCGGCGCTGGCGGCGGTCACCGCGCTGCCGGCGATCGCCGCGCCGCCGGCGCCGGCCGCGCCGGCGAAGGTCAAGCGGCGGCGAGCCGGCCGGCGTGTCGCCTTCGTGGCCATCAACATCGGGCTGGCGGCGGCGGTGTCGCTGCTGCCTTACGCGGCGCCTCTCGTGGCCGCCCGCGCCTGGAGCGTGGTGGTCGTCTACCATCCCGGCCTGCGGCAGATCGTGCGGATGGTCGGGGCCACGCTCGGCCCCGCGCTCGCGGCCTGGGCAGTGCTGGCCGTGCTCGCCGTGGCCGGCACGACGTGGACGCTCGCCGCTCGGCGCCGGCCGTCCGGCGACCGGCAGGGCGACACCCCGGGGCAGGACGCGAGCGTGCCCATCAGCGGGGCGACGGCGCCAGGCTCCACGGACGCCGAGGCAACCGGGAGCCTGCGCCCTTCCCCCTCGTCGCATTCTTCGCCGCCGCCGTCCGAGGATCGGCCGGGCGCCGATGCCCTGCGGCTGTTCGCCGTCCTGGCCCTGGTGCTCGGGATCGCGGCGCAACTGCTGTTCCAGGAGTTCCTGGCCTACACCCCGCGCGCCTGGTATGACCTGCCGCTGCTCGCCCTGGTCGCATGTGCCCTGGAGCCGCTGGTCGCCGCGCTCTGCCGCACGCCGCTGGCGCGCCTGGCGCGCGTCGCACTGGCCGTCACGCTGGCCGCGGCGATGCTGCCCTACGAGCTGCCGCGGCTGCGGCTGCGGATGACCAACGCCGACCTGGTCGCCCGCCGCCTGGCCAGCATGGCGGCGCTCGACGACCTGGTCGTCGTCTCGCCCTGGTACTACGGTGTCAGCTTCGACCGCTACTACCGCGGTCCCGCGAGCTGGACGACCTTGCCGGACCTGACGGAGCACGACATCCATCGCTACGACCTGGTCAAGGCAAGGCTGGCCGCCCCCCATCCGATCGACGACGTGCTGGCGGCCGCCCAACGCACCCTGAGCGGCGGCCACCGCGTCTGGCTCGTCGGCCAGGTTCGCCTGCCGCCGCCCGGCCAGGTGCCCGCAGTCCTGCCGCCGGCCCCCGCCAGCCCGGCCGGCTGGCATGACTTCCCCTACGTCGAGTCCTGGGCCCTGCAGCTCGGCGCCATGCTCCGCGCCCACGCCGGCGCGCTCGCCCGCGTGCCGGTGCCGTCCCCCGATCCCGTCAGCCCGCTCGAGAACATGACCCTGGCCGTCGCCACGGGCTGGCGGCCTTGAGCCGGCGGCGGCAGGCGGCGCGGCTGGTGACGGGGCACTAGAATCAGTTCCATGATCGAGCGCCTGTTCAAAGTGCAGGCGGCGGGCTCGACGCCTGGGCGCGAGGTGCTGGGAGGTGTGACGACCTTCCTGACCATGGCCTACATCCTGGCGGTCAACCCGGTCTTCCTCACCGCTGCCGGGATGCCGCTCGCCGGCGCCATCGCGGCGACCGCCGTGGCGGCGGCGCTGGCGACGCTGGCGATGGCGCTGTTCGCCAACTATCCCATCGCCCTGGCGCCGGGAATGGGGATGAACGCCTTCTTCGCCTACGGCATCTGCATCGGGGCGAAGGTGCCATGGCCGACCGCGCTCGGCCTGGTGTTCTGGAGCGGCCTGGCGTTCCTGGCGCTGACCGTCACCGGCGCGCGCCGGGTGCTGGTGCGGGCGGTGCCGCCGGTGATCCAGCTGGCCGGCGCGGTGGGCATCGGCCTGTTCATCGCCTTCATCGGCTTGCAGCACGGCGGCCTGGTGCGGGCCGATCGCAACACCCTGGTGGCGCTCGGCGACCTGGGCTCGCCGGCCGCCCTGCTCACCCTGGGCGGCCTCGCGGTCACCCTCGCGCTGCTCGCCGCCGGGGTGCGCACGGCGATCTTCTGGGGGCTGCTGGCGACTCTCGGAGCGGCGCTCGCGACGGGCGTGGCGCACGCGCCGGAGCGGCTGCTGGCGGTGCCCGACCTCGCCCTGCCGGGTCGCGCCATCGACCTCCTTGGCGCCCTGCGCCTGGACTACCTGCCGCTGGCGCTGGTGATGCTGTTCTTCGCGCTGTTCGACACCCTCGGCACACTCATGGGACTCGCTCACCAGGCCGGGCTGCTGCGCGACGGCGAGCTGCCGCGCATCGAGCGAGCGCTCGGCGCCGACGCCTTCGGCATGGTCTCGGGGGCTCTCTGCGGCACCTCCCCGGTGACCTCCTACATCGAGAGCGGCGCCGGGATCGGCGTCGGGGCGCGCACCGGCCTCGCCAGCCTGGTCACCGCCGGGCTGCTGCTGGCCTCGCTGCTGTTCATGCCGCTCATCGCCCTGGTCGGACAGGCGGCCGGTGGCGGCAACCCGGTGACCGCGCCCGCCCTCATCCTGGTGGGCACGATCATGGTGCGGGCGGTGCGCGAGATCGACTGGTCGGACGTGACCGAGGCCGCTCCGGCCTTCTTCACCGCCATCCTGATGCCCCTGACCTTCAACATCTCGCACGGCCTGGCCGCCGGCATCGTGGTCTACGTCCTCGTCAAGCTCGCCGCGCGGCGCGGCCGCGAGGTGCACTGGCTGATGTACCTGCTGGCGGCGCTGTTCGTGCTGCGCTACGCGCTGCTGCCGGTGTGAGGCCGTGGGTCAGTCTCCCGCGAGGGTCCCTACCCACCCCGCCTCCCTTTGGGCGAGGGGTCCCAAGGCAACCGACCTCGAACTTTGGATGCCTCGCCCAAAGGGAGGCGGGGTGGGTAGGGACCCTCGCGAACTGACCCACTACGAGGGCGTGAGGCGTGGCGCCTGCGGCCCTCCGCGTTCCGCTATACTGCGTGCCGGCCGCGCGATTGCGGAATTCCTCGAACGCGTAAGGCCGCCGCGGTCCACCGGACGATGACCGACGTCCTGCTCGCGCACGCCTTCTTCCTCAAGAACGATCCCAAGCAGGCGGAGAAGATGCGCCCCTATGCGCCCCTGGGGACGCTCTACGCGGCGAGTGGCGTGCGTAGCCGAGGTTATTCGGTGGCGCTCTTCGACGCCATGCTCGCGGCGGACGAAGAGGAGTTCACGGCGCTCCTCGCCGCGCACCGGCCGCGGTTCGTCGTGCTCTACGAGGACCAGTTCAACTTCCTCAACAAGATGTGCCTGGCGCATGCCCGCCACGCCGCCTGCCGGATGGCCCGGCGGGCGCGCCAGGCGGGAGCGACGGTGCTGGCCGCGGGATCCGAGGTCACCGACCACCCCGAGATCTACCTCGGCCAGGGCGTCGACTACGCGCTGCTGGGCGAGGCCGACCACAGCCTGATCGAGTTGCTCGACGCCCTCGCGGGGAGGACGGAGCGGCAGGTCGACACCATCGCCGGCCTTGCCCTGCCCGATCCCGGCGCCCCCGGCGGGCTGCGGCGGACGGCGCCGCGGCCGCCCGACCGTCATCCCGACGTGTTCCCCTACCCGGCCTGGGACCTGCTGGACGTCGAGCGTTACCGCGCGGCATGGCGGCGCGCCCACGGCTATTACAGCGTCAACCTGGTGACGACGCGCGGCTGCCCCTTCCATTGCAACTGGTGCGCGAAGCCGATCTGGGGCCAGCGCTACGCCATGCGGTCGCCGGCCAGCGTTGCCGAGGAGATGGCGCTGGTCAAGCGCCAGCTCGCTCCCGACCACCTCTGGTTCGCCGACGACATCTTCGGCCTGCAGCCGCGATGGGTCTCCGCGCTGGCCGCGGAGATCGAGGCGCGCGACGCCAAGATCCCGTTCATGATCCAATCGCGCGTCGACCTGATGACCCCCAATGCCGTCGCCGGCCTCGCCCGCGCCGGCTGTGTCGAGGTCTGGCTCGGCGTCGAGAGCGGCAGCCAGAAGGTCCTCGACGCCATGGACAAGGGGACGCGGCGCGCGCAGATCCCGGTGGCGCGCCAGCGCCTCGCGCAGGCGGGGATCCGCGCCTGCTACTTCCTGCAGCTCGGCTACCCGGGCGAGACCTTCGGCGACATCGCCGCGACGCTGCAGCTGGTGCGCGAGACGCTGCCGGACGCGATCGGGGTGAGCGTCTCGTACCCGCTGCCGGGCACCAGGTTCCATGCCATGGTCGCGGCGAGCCTGGGAGCGAAGAATCACTGGGACGACAGCGCCGACCTTGCCATGATGTTCCAGGGCACCTATCAGACGGCCTTCTACCGCGAGCTGCACGGGCTGCTCCACCGCGACCTCGAGCTGCGCCACCGGCTCGCCCGCGCCGGCGCCGCGGCCACCGTCGCTGCCGTCGCTGCCGCCGATGTCGCCGATGCCGCCGCGGAGCTGGCGGCCGTCGAGGCGCGCTTCGCCGAGCTTCGCCGCGACGAGGTGCGGCACCGCAGCCTGAACCCGACGGCGATCGACAAGGACCGAGGTCCGCTGGCGGCGCCTGACCTCTCCCAGCCCTGGAACTGACGATGGCCGACCTGCTTCTGACCCACGGCTACTTCCTCTACCAGGACGCCAAGGAGGTCGAGATCATGAAGCCCTACCCGCCCCTGGGCCTGCTCTACCTCTCGGCCTGGCTGAAGCGGGAAGGGTTCGACGTCGAGGTCTGGGACAGCACCTTCGCCGAGCCCGCGGCGCTCGCCGCGCGCTTCGCCGCCAGCCCGCGGGGAGTGGTGGGGATCTACACCAACCTCATCACCCGCCCCGCGGTGCTCGCCGCCGTCGGCGCCGCCAAGGCGCACGGCTGGACGGTGGTGCTGGGCGGCCCGGAGGCGGCGAACTATCCGGCGGAGTACCTGGCGCGGGGCGCGGACGTCGTGGTGGTGGGGGAGGGCGAGGCGACCATGTCCGAGCTCCTGCCGGCCCTCGCCCGGCATGGCCCCCATCGCCTGCACGGCATCGCCGGCACGGTGTTCCGCGACGAGGACGGCGCCGTCGTCGCCAACCCCGAGCGGGAGCAGATCGCCGTCCTCGACTCCGTTCCCTGGCCCGACCGCGCGGCGATCGACACCGGGCGCTACGTCGACGTCTGGCGGCGCCACCACGGCGCGGGGAGCGTCAACCTGATCACGGCGCGCGGCTGCCCCTACCGCTGCCGCTGGTGCTCGCACGCCGTCTTCGGCTTCACCCACCGGCGGCGCAGCCCCGAGGATTCGGCCGCCGAGCTCGCCCACATCGTCGACGTCTACCGCCCCGACCAGGTCTGGTACGCCGACGACGTCTTCACCATCCACCATCGCTGGCTCTTCGGCTACGCCGCCGAGCTCAGGCGCCGGGGCCTGCGGGTCCCCTTCGAGACCATCTCGCGGCCCGATCGAATGATGCGGGAGGAGGTCCTCGAGACCCTGGCCGAGATGGGGTGCTACCGCATCTGGATCGGCTCGGAGAGCGGCAGCCAGCGCATCCTCGACGCCATGGAGCGCGGCACCACGGTCGAGCAGGTGCGCTGGGCGACCCAGGCGGCGCGGCGCCACGGTATCCAGGTGGGGATGTTCCTCATGTGGGGCTACGAGGGAGAGACCCTCGAGGACATCGCGGCCACGATCGAGCACGTCAGGCTGTCCAACCCGGACGTCTTCCTCACCACCGTGTCCTATCCGATCATGAACACCGCCTACTATCGGACGGTCGCGGACCGGGTGGTCCCGACCCGGCCCTGGGACGAGGCCAGCGACCGCGACTACGCGGTGCGCGGCCGGCCGCGGCGCGCCTACTACCAGGAGGCCGACCGCTGGCTCCGAGGCGAGGTCGCCGCCGCCCGCCTCGAGCCGACCGATCCCGCCGCCGCGGCCCGCGAGCGAACCGCCGCCGCCGCGGCGCGCCAGGCCATGACGGCGCTCGCGAGAGACGTCGAGGCCTAGGCTGACCAGCCAGCCCGAACCGCGACCTCCTGCCGCGGCGGCGCCGCCAGCCGCGCCGGCGCTCCCCTTCGACGACCTCGCCGCCGGTTACGACGACGCCTTCACGCACAGCGCCATCGGCACGCTGCTGCGCCGGCCGTTGCAGCGGCGGCTGCGGGCGGCGTTCCAGGCGGGCGACCGCGTCCTGGAGCTGGCCTGCGGCACCGGCGAGGACGCCGTCCACCTGGGGCGCCACGGGGTGCGGGTGCTCGCGACCGACGCCTCGCCGGGCATGGTGGCCGCGGCGCAGCGGAAGGTCGAGGCCGCCGGGCTCCAGGACCTGGTCGAGGTGCGGCAGCTCGCTCTCGAGGAGCTGTCGCGGCTCGGCGGGCAAGGTCACGCGCCGCTGGCGCCGCTCGCGCCGTTCGCCGGCGGGCCACCTTTCGACGGGGCCTTCTCGAGCTTCGGCGGCTTCAACTGCATCGCGGACCCGCGTGGCCCGGCGCGGGACCTCGCCGCACTGCTGCGGCCGGGGGCGCGCGTGCTGCTCTGCGTCATGGGGTCGCTCGTCCCCTGGGAGTGGGGCTGGTTCCTGCTGCGGGGCCAACCGGGCAAGGCCCTCCGCCGGCTGCGCCCCGGCGGCGCGGCATGGCGGGGGATGGTGATCCGCTACCCTTCGATCGGCGCCATGAGGAGGGCCTTCGCGCCGGACTTCCGGGCGCGACGCACCGCCGCGATCGGCGCCCTGCTGCCCCCCACCTATGCCGAGCCCTGGGCCGCGCGGCACCCGCGCCTGCTCGCCCGGCTCGACCGCTGGGAGCGCCGCTGGGAGACCCTGCCGCCCCTACCCTGGCTCGCCGACAACTATCTGCTCGAGCTCGAGCGCCGGTGAGAGCCGCCGCCGACTGGCCGCTCCTAGCGCGGCGAAGCGTTGGTAGAAGGCGACCTCGGCCCGCGCGTACTGCCGGCGGGGCCGTAGATCTGCCAGCCGCGGGTCGGTCGGCGCTATGCTGAGAGGTATGTCCGAAGAGCCGCAATCCGATTGGGAACGCCTGCTGGCGGCGGAGCGTCACCTGCAGGCGCTGGTGCCTGGGGCGGTCCTGGTCGGCGGGACTGCCGCGGCGCTCCATGCTGGACATCGCATCAGCATTGATGGGGATCACGTGGTTGCGGATCTGCAGCATCGGTTCGATGAGGTGCTAGCGGACCTGGAAGCTGCGGCGGGCTGGCAGACCTCCCGTGTCCGCAGGCCGGTCTTGATCTTGGGGCAGCTCGATGGCGTCCTGACCGGCATTCGTCAGCTCCGCCGGGTCCAACCCCTGGAGACCGAGGAGATCGCCGGGCTCCGGCTGCCGACGCTGGCCGAGATGGCGCGGATCAAGGCCTGGCTGCTCGCCACCCGTTTCACCGTCCGCGACTACCTCGATGCCGTCGTGCTGTTCGAGCGCCTGGGCGTGGACGGAGTGCGCGCGGCGCTCGCGGGTCTCGATGCGCTCTATCCGCAGCCGAACGGCGCCTCGGTCCTGGCCGAGGTCGTCGAACGGCTCGGCTCCGCCCGGCCTGTCGATGAGGCGGCGATCGATCTTGCCACCTATCGTGGACTCCAGGCACCCTGGAACGACTGGCGGCATGTGGTGTCACGGGGGCGCTTCTGGGCGCGCGTACTGGCCGACCTGCTGCTGGGCGCCAAGGGAGGCGAGCCCTGAGCGCCTTCGATCTGTCGCGCTCCCGGGCGCTCTGGAACCGCGCGGGCCTCGATCTGGAGAGCGATGAGGTGCTGGCGCAGCTGCTCGACCGTGGCGAGCTCGCGGCCTGGCGGCAGCTCTATCGCCTGGCCTCGGGGGGCGGAGCTGAGGCCACGGCCTTGCGCGGGCGAATCCTTCTGCTGTGCCGGACCGTGCCCCTGTCCTTCCCCCATCTCTTCATCGCGGCCATGGCAGCGATCGAAGGCCCCATCGAGCCGTATCCGGTCGTGCGAGATCCTGCCGACGAGCTGGCCTGAGTCCGACGCCGGGCTTTCTGGCGCCGGCCCGGCCTTTGCCGACGACGGCTTGCCGCAGCGCTAGCTTAGCTAGCCGCCTAGCTGCTGGCGGCTGCAGCCGCCCCTGACCGACTTACCGCCGCTGCGTACGACGCATCGGCGCGGGTCCTGAAGGGGTCTTGCCAACGCTGTCCAGACCCTCTTGGCTGTCCAGACCCTTCTCGATGAGCAAGGCAGCCAGCTGCATGGGCTCGATCCCGAGACGGTCCGCATCAGCGTTGAGGCGGTCCAGAGTGCTCCGGCGTAGCGGCACGATGCGCCGCTCCGTCCAGGTCGGATCCGTTGGCCGCCCGCCGTTTGCTGGCACACGCAAACGGTGTGCAAGCTCCGTCGCGAGCTGCGCGGCACCGAAGTATCCGGGGCTGGCCTTGATCTGGCCTTTTCGTTCAGCGCCGAGGCCGCGGGCGAGCTCGTCGAAGTCCAGCTTAGGCTTGGCCATGGCAGCGTTGGCCTTGGGGAAGGCTGTGGCACCGCCAAAGACCGAGCCGAAAAAGTCGAGGGCCTTCTGCACCCAGGCGTCTTGGGAAACCGGCGTGTGCCCATCGCGCTCGACGCTCGGGATGTAGAGCACGATCAGCGTCACCTTGCGGCCGTCGGGCTTCAGTGTGGGCCGGCGCTGCATCGACGATCAGTATAGATCGGCAGGAGACTCTCGTGCAACCCCTGACGCTGCCTCGAGCGTGGGGCGCCGAGGGCCGAGGGGTTATAGTAAGAAGGGCGGTCACGACGACGGCTCTCGCTGCGCCAGAGCCTGAGGGTCAACTGAGCCATGGTGAGGGGATACCGATGACCAAAGCGCTCACGCCGCGCCTCGAAGAGAGACTCGATAGCCTGCGGGGCGAGCTCGATGCACTGGTCGAGCGCATGCAAACCAGCGAGGCAAAGGCTGCCGGCAGAGCCCTGTTTACTGCGTACACGCGACGGCCCGGTGCCGCCGGTCGCTCGACAGGCTGCCGACCTGGCCCGCCCTCTTGATCCTCACAGCCCTTCCCGCTGTGGCTCCCGCAGGGCCATGAGGCGGCGGGCGAGGTCGAGCTCCCAGGGGTGGCTGTAGCGGCCGCTGCGGTAGCGCCAAGCGGCGAGGGTGCTGAGGAGGCGCTTCGCCCAGGCGGGGGTCGACCAGTCTTGGACGGTGGGGAAGCGGCAGGCCAGGACGGTGGCGAAGTCGTGGATGCGGGCTTTCAGGCGCGGGCTGAGCCAGGGGGCGTCCTGGTGGCAGACGTAGGCGAGCCACTGCGGCTCGGTCCACTCCTCGGGAGTGGTGGGGAGCTCCGGGCCGGCGGGGCCGTAGGTCTCGAGCACCGGCAGGCGCGAGCCGTCGGCGTCGGCGGCGACGGCCCGCGGGTCGCGCTGCGGTGTCGGGCTGTAGAGATAGAGGACCACCTCGCAGTCCGGGTTGACGGCCTTCACCCGCTTGACGAAGCCGAGGGTCTTCTCGACCTCGCCCTCGGGGTCCTCGGGGCCGCCGAGCACGAAGGAGAGCTCCGGGATGACGCCGTGCTCGCGGGTCTTCCGGGCGACCTCGAGAGTGTGCTCGACGCGGGTGCCTTTCTTCATGCGGCGCAGCACGTCGTCGCTCGCCGCCTCGGCGCCGATGTAGCTCATGCGGTAGCGGCTCGCCTGGAGCAGCTTCCAGCCGGCGGGAGAGAAGCTGGCCAGGGTGTCGGCGCGCGCGTACGACCACCAGGGGAGGCGGAGGCGCGCGAGCACCTCGAGCGTCGGGACGCTCGCCTCCTCGGTGTCGAAGAAGTTGTGGTCGTAGAACTGGATCGCGTCGGCGCCGTGGCCGTCGCGCAGCTCGAGCAGCGCGCGTTCCAGGCGCGCCGCGCCCTGCAGGCGGGTGGCGCCGTTCCACATCGACACCACGCCGCAGAAGGTGCAGTGGTAGCGGCAGCCGACGGCCGCCTGGTGCACGGCGGTGCGGTTGCCGAGGAAGCTCGGGCGCAGGTAGCGCGCGACCTCCCCGGCGCGCTCGTAGGGCAGCGGCGGGTAGTCGTCGGGTGGGCGCGCGTGCCGCTCGGGGTTGTGCACGGCGCTGCCGCCCTGCTTGTAGGTGAGGCCGGCGATCCCCGCGAGGACCGCCGGATCGGCGGCGGAGTCGCCGATGCCGGCCGGCAGGCCGGCATCGGGAAGCCGGGTCAGCAGCTCGAGCAGCGTGTCCTCGCCCTGGCCGCGCACCAGGTAGTCGACGTAGGGAGCGTTGATCGCCGCGGCGGGATAGAGGGTCGGGAAATATCCTCCCCAGGCGATCGGCACCTCCGGCCGGGCCAGGCGGACGGCCGCGGAGACCGCGATCGCGGCCGCCACCTGCGGACCGGGCATCACGCTGACGGCGAGCAGCGCGCCGGGCCCCTCCGCCAGGGCGGCCAGGACGGTCGAGACCGGCTCCGGGTCCAGGTTGCCGTCCACGATGCGGTAGTCGTGCCGTCCCTCGAGCACGGCTCCCAGCGAGAGCAGGGAGAGCGGCAGCCGCACGCTCCGCGGCGAGCACATCCGCGGATTGACCAGCACCACTCGGCCGCGGCTCATCGGGGGCCTTCCGGCAGGCCGCGCGCGGGCGGCGCATCGTCCCGGCTGGCGCCGTAGACGGTCATGACCTCGCTGCCGAAGTGACGGCGGGCGGCGACCTCGAGCCGGAAGCCGTGAGCGGCGAGGGCGGCGACGGTTCCGGCGGCGTCGCCGTCGGTCGACAGCAGGACGAGTGCCACACCGCCCCGGGCGAGCACGGCGGGAAGACCGGCGGCGAAGCGCTCCGTGACGTCGGTGGCGCGCCAGGCCTGGTCGAAGGCGCCCCGCGGCTCGCCGCGGAAGAAAGGCGGGTTCCAGAGGACGAGGTCGAAACGCTCCCCGGCGACCGGTGCGAAGAGATCACCCTGGCGGATCTCGATCCGCTCCTCGAGGCCGTTCAACAGGACGTTGGCGCGGGCGCAGCGCACCGCTTCGGGGTTGAGGTCGACGCCGATCACCTGGAACCCGCGCCGGGCGGCGAAGACCGCTCCCACCCCCGAACCGGTCCCCATGTCGAGGGCGCGCGCTCCCGGCGCCGGGACGGCGAGCGGCGAGCCGGCCACGGTGCGGGCGAGGAAGGCGCCGCTGCGGAAGACCACCGGGTTCAGCACCTCGGGAAGGATGACGAAAGGCAGGCCGTCGATCCGCTCGAGCACCGGGCGCCGGATGCGCCGCGCGAGGAGAGGCCGGAACGCGCGGAACCAGGCGAGGCTCGCCAGCCGCGCCGCCCTGCCCACCCGGACCCTTCCTGACGGCTCCTCGATCGTCGAAGCTCGGTCCAAGGAAACCCCTTGTCGAACTCTGGTAGTGGGTCATTCCCCCTCTGCCTCCCTTTGGACGAGGGGCCGGGGCTGCAGGGGAGGAGGACTTTGGCCCCTCGTCCAAAGGGAGGCAGAGGGAGAATGACCCACTACCCTAACTTTCGCAGTCTACATCTGGATCAGATGGGGGCGGGGTTCCGCGAGAGAGATCTCAGGAGCTTGCCGGGCCGCCGGCAGACAGCAGGCGGCGCAGCAGCCCGGGGTCCACCGGCTTGGTGAGGTGGATGTCGAAGCCCGCCTCGTGCGATCGGCGGCGGTCTTCCTCGCCGCCGTAGCCGGTCAACGCGATCAGCCGCGCCGCGGCCGTCGCCGGGTCGCGGCGCAGCGTGCTCGCCACCTCGTAGCCGTTCATGCCGGGCAACCCGAGGTCGCAGAGCACCACGTCGGGGTGGAACCGCCGCGCCGCCGCGACGCCATCGGCGCCCGAGCCGGCGATCTGGACCTCGAAGCCCGACAGCTCGAGGAGGTCGCGCAGGGTCTCCGAGGTATCCAGGTGGTCCTCGACCACCAGCACGCGCCGGGCCTCCGGCGCCGCCGGCAGCCGGCCGGCGGCGGCCTCCGGCGGGCTCGGCGCGGCCGCGGGGTCGAGCGGCAGCAGCAGCTTGAACTCCGCGCCATGGCCGGGCTCGCCGTCGCTGCTGGCCCGGACCTCGCCGCCGTGATGCTCGATCACTCCCTTGACCACGGTCAGCCCGATGCCGAGCCCACCCTTGGCGCGGTCGAGAGTGTGGTCGGCCTGGGTGAAGACCTCGAAGACGTGCGGCAGCAGCTCCGGGCTGATGCCGACGCCCCGGTCGCGCACGCTGATCTCGGCCTGCCCTTCGCCGCTGCGCCGCAGCCGCACCCTGACTCGCCCGCCGGGCGGGCTGAACTTCAGGGCGTTCTGCAGCAGGTGGGCGACCGCTTGCCAGAGCCGCAGCCGGTCGCCCGAGACCGGCAGCGCCTGGGGGGGCAAGTCGGCGTCGAGCACGAGACCGGCATCGCGCATCTCGTCGCGGTAGGCATCCACCACCTCCGGCACCAGCCGGGCGAGGTCCAGCGGCTCGAGGTGGAGGTCGATCTCGCCGCGGGTGGCGCGCGAGGCTTCGAGCAGGTCGTCGACCAGCGCCGCCTGGTGGAAGACCTGGCGCTCCGCCGTGTCGAGGGCCCGCCTCCAGGTCTCGTCGCCTTCTCCCCGGGCGCCCCGCTGCCGCATCACCGAGAGCGCGATGCTCACCGTGCTCAGCGGGTTGCGCAGCTCGTGACCGAGCATGGCCAGCAGCTGCTCGCGTTCCTGGTCGGCGCGGTCGAGCTCGACGGCGCTTTCGGCCAGCCGGCGCTCGAGATGGCGCAGCCGGCGCTCCCGGCGCAGCTCGCGGCGCAGCTGGGCAAGCATGCGCTGCACCCGTTCCTCGCCTCGCGGCGCGCCCGGTACGGCCGGCTGCGGCGCGTAGAAGACGTTGGCCCCGACCTCGCCGCCGAGCATCGCGGCAGGATGGCTGTGCATGACCCGCTGCAGCAGGTCGGCGGGAGAGCGCTGGCGCGAGTAGCGGCAGAGCAGGGAGGTATGCGCTCCGGCGAGGACGCGGTCGAGCAGCTCCTCCATCTCGGCGACCTCGGCGATCTCTGCCAGGGTCCACCGCCCCGGCTCCGGCGGCATCTCCCAGCTGACGCGCAGGCCGGAGAAGCCGTCGGCGAGCGCCTGCCGCTCGGCCTCGCGGACCAGCTCCAGCCACGCGCGCGGTCCGCCGCTCCGCGGTGCGGCGATCTCGCCGAGCGCGCCGAGCGCCGGGTGGCCGCCGCCTTCCGCCGCGAGGCGGACGGTGGCCAGCGCACGCTCGAGGCGCCGCCAGTTGGCGCCGCCGCCTTGATAGAGGCAGCGCTCGCCGGCGGCCAGCCCGGCCGCGAAGAAAGCGACCACCGCGGCGCGCGCCTCGGCGGCTCGTTCATAGACCAGGCAGACATGGAGGGCATGCAGCAGATCGGGCAAGCCGCTGCCGCGAAACGCGGCGGCGCCCACGGCGGGACCTGCCGGAGGTTCGGCTGGCGCTGGCGAGGAGCGCGTATCTCGAGGCGGATCTCGACTTAGACGCCGCTGCGGATCGGCGGCCTGCTCCCCACGGGTGCCGCGGTGGCGGCCGGGGTCGAAAGATTGCGCTGGACCGTACATGACCTGATTGCCTCGCCGGCGCCCACCGCCGGTGGCCGCCCCGCATCCTCCCACGCCTCGTCGCGACCTCCATCCGCGACATCGTTGGAGGACCGTGCAAGAAGCATGCGCGTGCTCAGGAACCGCCGCGGCCGGCGGGATCGGGGTGCGCCGGCGGCGAGGGCTTGGCGTCGGGGGGCGCCGTGGGATCGGCGGGAGCGGAGGGCGCTGCCGGCGAGGAGGACGGCGCGGGTGCCGCCGGCGACCCCGCGGCGGACGGTGCGCCGGGAGTGGCCTGTGGCTGCGCCTGGGACGGGGTCGGAGAGGTCGCCGGAGCGCCGCCGGGGATGCGCCCGTGCATGTAGCGAAGCAGCTTGTGGAAGCCGCCGAGCATCTCGCTCATGGCCTGCTCCTCCTGCTGCGGCAGCGGCTCCTCGGCGCCGAGGATCTCGTAGAGGCCAGGGCCGCTCGAAGCGCCCTCGCCGGCCAGGCCGGCGACGCGCCAGGGGTCGCCGCCGGCGCCGGCGCTGCGCATCCGCTCCGGGCGCCCGTTGACGATCTGCAGGGCGTTGTGCAGGTCGTTCAGGTCGCAGACCAGGGCGTCGAGGATCTTCTCGAGGGTATCGAGCGAGGGCTTCTGCTTGCCGGTCTCGTAGGCGGAGAGCATCGCCTTGGTGATGCCGGCTCCCGCTGCCACCTGGTACTGGCGCTTGACCTGCCTCTCACGCAGCCAGCGCAGCGACCTGCCAAGGCCGTCGAAAATGGGCATGCGCGGGAATGTATCCTCAACGTCTCTTTCAGGCAAGCGCAAAACATTGCAAATCAATAACTTAGATCAATATCCAGGTTCTCGCCAGGCAACTCTTTATTACTTGACAGCAAGATTGGATGCCGCTAGAGTTGTTGGCGGCGACAACAAGTATTCGGAAGGCACCCCGATTTTGCGGGCGGGGACCTTCTCGATCTGTGGAACCTGTGATCCCGGAGGGCATCGGAGGAACATCGGAGGACATCAGCGATGACTCACCCATCCGACCCCGGCAAGCACCCCGATCCTATCCTCCTCGAGAGATTCATGCGTAACGAGGTGGAGGGGTCAGAGCGGCGATGGATCGTCCGCCACCTGATCGCCGGCTGCTCGCGGTGCGTCGCGGTGACGAGCAGGCTCTGGTCGCTGGGGGATCCGCCGGCGGCGTTGGCGGCCCCGCCGATGGCATCGGCGACCTCGGAGACCCCGGCGACCTCGGCGACCCCGGCGACCCCGGCGACCCCGGCGACCCCGGCGACCCTGGAGGCCCCGGAGAACGGTACACCCCGGTCCCTCGAGCCAGCCCCGAAAGGCGCCAGCGCGGCCGCGGCCGGCCCGGCCGCCTCGAAGGAAGCATATGGCGACCTGTTCGAGCGCCTCGCCGACGTCGGCCGGCGCATCGAGGCGGAGCGGGCGCGGGCGCCGCGGCTGGCGGCGGAGCTGCTGGCCAGCCCGCCGCAGGACCGGGCTGCCATGCTGGCCAGGCCCGCTTGCCTCACGCCGGCGGTGTGCGCCTTGTTGCTCGACCGCAGCCGCGACGCGGCCCCCGGCGATGCGGCCGCGGCGCTGCGGGCGGCGGACCTGGCGGTGGCGGTCGCCGAGGAGCTCGATCCCGTGGCCTGCGGCGCCACGGTCGCGCGGGGCCTGCGGGTGCGGGCCTGGGCGCACCTGGCGCAGGCCCGCCGCCTCGGCGACGACCTCGACGGCGCCGAGTGGGCGCTGGCAGTCGCCGAGGCTCTGGCCTCGGGCGCCGAGCGCCGCGCCGGCAGCGCCGCCGCGGGAGCTCCGGCAGGCCGGGCCGGGATCGCCCGCGTGGCGCTGCCGCTCGAGCCGGCGGAATGGGCGGAGTTGCTGGTCTTCAAGGCCGGACTGTTCGCCGACCGCGGCGACCTGCAGGGTGCAGACCGCCTCCTGGCTCGCGCCGCCGAGCTCTTCCACGCCGGCGCCCAGCCGCGCCGGGCCGGCCGCACGCTGGTGCAGGAGGGGCTGATCCGGGCCGAGCTGGGCGACCGCGAGCGCGCCGCAGAGCTGCTCCGTGCCGGCGTCGACCTGCTCGATCCAGCCGCGGAGCCGGCGCTGGTGGCCGCCAATCTCTACCGCCTCGCGACCCTGCTGCGCGGCATCGCCATGGAAGCGGCGGCGCCGGGAACCCCGGCCCCGGCCGCGCCGACGCCCGAAGCCTGCGGCATCGAGGCGCTGCAGCTCGTGGAGCGCGCGCGTGTCCTCTACCGCGAGCTGGGCGACTCCGCCGCCGCGGCCTACCTGTCACGGCTGCAGGGACAGATCGAAGCGGCGCTCGGCAAGCTCGAGGACGCCGCGGCCACCCTGGAGGCCGCCACTGCCGCCCTGGCGGAGCACGGCCTGGGCAGAGAAGCCGGCCTGGCGCAGATCGAGCTCGCCCTGGTGCTTCTCCGGCTGGGGCGCGCCGCCGAGATCCACCGGCTGGGGCTCGATCTGCGGCCCGTGAAGCAGGCGCGGGACAAGAGCTGGCCGTGGGCCGCGGCGCTGCTGGTGTTCCAGGTGACCGCGCGCGAGCCGGCCCACCTGGCCCACCCCGGCGAGGTCGAGCTGCTCGGCGAGCTGGCGCGCTTCCTCGCGCCTCGGCCGCAGCACGCGCCGCAGCAGCCCCCTGGCTCCGATAGCCGCCGGCATCACCGCCTGGAGCGGGTGGCGTAGACTGCGGCAGGTGACCGCCGCCGCAGCGACCTCCCTGCTCTCCTCCGCCAGCGCCCAGGCCCTCGAGCTGCCGAGCCTCCTCGCGGTGCTGTCGCGGTTCGCGGCCACCGATCTGGGCAGGGAGAGCATTCTCGGCCTGCGCCCCTTCACCGGCGAGGCGGCGCTGCGCGCCCATCGCCGCCGCTACGAGGAGGCGGCGCGGCTCGTCGGCGGGCAGGCGCTGGTGCCGGAGAGCGAGGTGCCGGCCGGCGACCTGCTGCGCCGCCTGGCGTCCGGCCTGCCGCCGATCGAGGGTGTCGACCTGGTGCGCCTGGCCGAGATGGGAAGGGCCAGCCGCGCCGCCGCGCAGCGGGTGTCGAGCGCCGACCCGCCGTGCCCAGGCCTGGCGGAGTGGACCGCCGGTCTGCCGGAGATCGAGCCCTTGCTGCGGCGCATCGATCGCACTCTCGACCGGCGCGGCGAGGTGAGGGAGGATGCCAGCCCGCGCCTGGCCGCGTTGCGGCGGCAGCTCCGCGGCGTCCGCGATCAGCTCTACCGCGAGCTAGGCGAGTACGTCGCCGCCCACCGCGACGATCTCTCCGAGGACACGATCCCGATGCGCGGCGGGCGGCTGGTGGTGGTGCAGGCGGCCGGCGCCCGCGGCCGCGGCGGCGGCCTGGTGCACGGCCGCTCCGCCACCGGCAAGAGCTTCTACTTCGAGCCGCTGCAGGTGGTCGAGCGCAACAACACCCTGCAGCAGGCCAGCGAGGAGGAGGAGGCCGAACGCCGGCGCATCCTTGCCGAGCTGCTGGCCGAAGCGCGCGCCGCACTGCCGGCGCTCGACGAGCACGCCCGCTTCCTGGGCGCGCTCGATCTGCTGCAGGCGGCGGCCCGCTTCGCCGCGCGCTGCGCCGGGCGGCTGGCCGACATCGCGCCATCGGGCCGGCTGTCGCTGGCCGCCGCCCGTCATCCGCTGCTCGATCCCTGCCTCGCCGACGTGCGGGCCGAGGCCCTGGGGCAGGCGGGCCACGTCGGGGCCATCGTGCCGCTCGACGTCGCGCTCGATCCCGCTCGGCGCATCCTGGTGATCACCGGCCCGAACGCCGGCGGCAAGACGGTGGCGCTCAAGACCATCGGCCTGCTCGCTCTCGCCGCCCAGTGCGGGCTGCCGATCCCCGCCGGCGCCGGCAGCGCCGTGCCTTGGCTGGGCGGCCTGGTGGCCACGGTCGGCGACGATCAGGACCTGCTGGCCGACCGCTCCACGTTCAGCGGCCGGCTGCTGCGTCTGCGCGAGGCCTGGGAGGCGGCGGCCCCCGACAGCCTGGTGCTGCTCGACGAGCTCGGCTCGGGCACCGACCCGGAGGAGGGCGCGGCGCTCTCGATCGCCCTGCTCGAAGGTCTGCTCGCACGCGGCTGCCTGGCGGTGATCACGACCCACCTGACCCAGCTCGCCGCGGCGGCCCTCGAGCTGGACGGCGCGGCCTGCGCCGCCATGGAGTTCGAGCCGCAGACCGGCCGCCCGACGTTCCGCCTGGTGCCGGGACCGCCCGGCGGCAGCGAGGCGCTGGCCCTCGCCCGCCGCCTCGGGCTCCCCGCCGCCTGGCTGGACCGCGCCGAAGCCCGCCTCGGCAGCGAGCACCGCGATCTGCGGCGGCTGCTCGGCGAGGTCGAGCTGCTGCGCCAGGAGCTGGGCCGGGAGCGCCAGCGCCTGGCCGTCGAGGTGGCCGACGCCGAGAAGCTTCGCCTGCGGCTGGATGGCGAGCGGCGGGGCCTCGAGCAGGAGCGCCGCGAGGTGGCGCGCCGCACCCGGGCCGAGCTCGACGCCTTCCGCCGCGAGACCGGCGAGCGATTGCGGCGGGAGGTGGCTCGGCTCGAAGAGAGCTTCGCCGCCGGCCGCCGGCGGGGACTGGCGGCCGAGGCCGTGGAGCGCCTGTTCGCGCAGGCTCCGGACCTCGGCGGCGAACCGGAGGCGGAGCCGGCGGGGCCGCTGGCCGTCGGCCAGCCGGTGCGCCATCGCGGCCTGGGGTGGAGCGGCGTGTTGCAGAGGCTCGAGGACGGCCGCGCGGAGGTGCTGGTCCACGGCAAGCGAGTGCGCAGCCGCGCGGACGAGCTGGTGCCCGCGACGGCGGCCACGACGACGGTCGCCGCGGTGGTGACTGCCGCCGCCGCGGCGCCTACCGGCGGTGTCCGCGGTGCCGCCGTCCGCGCCGCTGCCGCCGCCGCACGAGCGCGCCCGCGCGGCGCCGCCGCCGCGGCATCGCGGGACCTGGACGAGGCCGCGGCGGTGCCGTCCGAGATCAACCTGATCGGCGTGCGCGTCGAGCCCGCCCTCGAGCAGCTCGACAGCTATCTCGACCGCGCGCTGCTGGCCTCGCGGCGCCAGGTGAGGGTGATCCACGGCCACGGCACCGGCCGCCTGCGGCAGGCGATCCGCGAGCACCTGCGGAGCCACGCCGCGGTCAGGGAAGCGCATGCCGGCGCCGCGGACGAGGGCGGCGACGGCGCGACGGTGGTGACCCTGCGCGACGGCCCGGGCGGTTCCTAGAAATGCCCGGCAGGGGCGCGCTGTTGGTAGTGGCTACCGCGCTGTGTGGACGCTCCGACCATGCCCCTAGGTAACGTCAGCCTCACCCCGCAGCTGGTCCAGGCGGTGCGCGATGCGGTGGACATCGTGGCCATCGCCTCCGATCACACGCGCTTGCGCAAGGCCGGCCGCCGCTACCAGGGACTCTGCCCGCTGCACAAGGAGAAGACGCCGTCGTTCAGCGTCGACCCGGTGCAGGGGCTGTTCTACTGCTTCGGCTGCGGCGCCGGCGGCGACGCCATCAAGCTGCACATGCTGGCGACCGGCGACGATTTCCCGGCGGCCATCGAGGCCCTCGCCCAGCGCTACGCCATCCCGCTGCCGTCGCGCGCCGTCCGCGCCGGCGGCGCGCCCGAGCGGGACCTCGAAGGGGCGCTGGCCGCGGCGGCGCGCTTCTTCGCCGAGCAGCTGCGCAAGTCCGCCACGGCCCAGGCCTACCTCGCCGGCCGGCGGGTCTCGGCCGAGCTCGTGGAGCGCTTCGGTCTCGGCTACGCCCCCGACGGCTGGCAGGGGCTGACCAGTGCCCTGACGCCGCGCGTGGCGCTCGCCGATCTCGAGGCGGCGGGCCTGGTCGGCCGCAGGGACGATGGCCGCCCCTACGACCGCTTCCGGCACCGGCTGATGTTCCCCATCCACAACCAGTCGGGGCGGCTGGTCGGCTTCGGCGGCCGCACCCTGGGCGACGACAAGGCCAAGTACATCAACACCGTGGAGACCGAGCGCTTTCACAAGGGGCACCTGCTCTACGGCCTCTTCCAGGCGCGCCAGGAGATCCGCGAGGAACGCCGCGCCGTGCTGGTCGAGGGTTACTTCGACGTCATCGCCACCGTCGCCAGCGGGCGGTCGGGGACGGTCGCGGGCATGGGCACCGCCCTGACCCAGGAGCAGGCGAGGCTACTGGCGCGATACGCCGACGAGGTGGTGGTTGCCTATGACGGCGATCCCGCCGGCGAGACCGCCTTCGAGCGCGCCCTGCCGATCCTGCTCGCCGAGGGCCTCGGAGTCCTGCGCGCCCGCTTCGGCGAGGGGCACGACCCCGACTCGCTGCGGCTGGCGAGCGGCGAGGCGGCGGTGGCCGCCGCGATCGACGCCGCCGAGGACGCCGTGGTGCTGCTGCTCCGCAGGGCCATTCCGGCCCCCATGGCCAGCGCCAGGCTGAAGGCGACCCAGGCCGGCGCCGTCGCCTCGCTGCTCGAACCGATCCGCGACCCCCTGATGCGCCACGAGTATGCCCGCCGGGCGGCCGAGATGCTGGGCGTGCCGGAGAAGGAATTTTTGAGTCGGCTCAAGGAGTTGAAAGGCTGGCGAGGGGTCGCCGAAGTGCCTGGGGCCGGGTCCGGCGCCGGGACTCCCGGATACGGTCCCCGCCTGGTGCGGAGCGTCGAAGAGGAGATCCTGGCGGGCCTGCTGCAGGAGGGCGAAGGCGAGCCGTCGGCACGGCCGACCCTGCCGCCGCTCGGCGAGCTGCCGCCGCCGGAAGTCTTCCTGGACCCGGAATGCAGGAATATTTACCGCACCTGTTGCACTCTATATGCCGAAGGAGGGGCTCAGGCGGTGACTGCTCGCGCCGTGCTCGCCCAGGTTGCCTCGCAGCCGGCAACGGTTGAGCGGCTGGCCCAGCTATTGGCAGAAGGGCGGGCAGAGCCGGGCAAGGCGCGGCTCTCCGAGTCCCTCGACAAGCTGGTTCGCCGCTGGCGCCAGACGCGGCTGCGGGAGCTGCAGAGCGAGATCGTCGAGGCGCAGCGCCGGGGAGACCAGGCGCGGCTCGCGAGCCTCGTGGAAGAGAGGACGAGCGTGAGTCAGAGCTTGCAGGGAGTTCGACCCGGGGACCGCGCCGGCGACCGCGGACCCGGCGACCGCGGAGACCCCGGCGAGCGCAGGGGGCCTGGTTGAGATCGCCGAGATCTCCGAGATCGCCGATCGTTGAGACCACCGAGACCACCGAGATCGTCGAGGCCGCTCGTCGTGGCGCGTCGGTTGCATCGGTTTCACCTGCCGTTTCCGCTTGAGTCTATGCCGGTCGAAGAGAGGAGAATCCATTGGCCATTTCGAACCTGACCCCAGTCGAAGACAAGTACACCACGGTCAAGCAGCTGATCGAGCTGGGGAAAGAGAAGGGCTATCTCCTCTACGACGAGATCTACGAGAGCCTGCCCGAGGAGGTGGTGAGCCTCCCCGACGAGCTGGACGAGATCTACATCCGCTTCGCCGATCTCGGCATCGACGTCATCGACCGGCCCGAGCGTTACCAGAACCGCGACGACTTCGAGTCGAGCTCGCCCGAGTTCGACAAGAAGGAGGACGAGACCACCGAGTTCGGCCTCACGACCCACGAGAAGACGAACGACCCGGTGCGCATGTACCTGCGCGAGATGGGGACCGTACCGCTTCTCGACCGGGAGGGAGAGGTCGAGATCGCCCAGCGCATCGAGCAGGGCGAGTGGACGATCTACGAGGCGCTGTGCGAGAACCCGGTGGTGCTGCGCGAGCTGCTGCGCCTGAACGAGATGGCGGCCCGCGACAAGCGCATCCTGCGCGAGCTGGTGTCGGCCGATCCCGACGAGCCGCTCGATCCCAAGGCTTCCGACCGCATTCGCGGCAACCTCAAGATCTTCGAGCAGATCGCCGCCAACGACCACGACATCCAGGAGCTGCGCAAGCGGCAGAAGCGCTGCAAGCCGGACGGCGAGAAGTATCTCGAGATCGAGCGCGAGATCGACCGCCTGGTGGCCAAGATCGCGAAGGACATCCGCACCATCGACTTCAGCGTCCAGACGCGCAACCGGCTGGTCGAGTTCCTCAAGGACATCGACAAGCAGTTCTCGCGTTTCGAGCAGGACATCAAGCGCGCCCAGACGGCGCTCAAGCGCGAGACCAACGAGGACCTGAAGGCGCTGCACCGGCGGCGCATCGAGAAGTACCGCGTCAACCTGCGCGAGGTCGAGGAGCGCTACGGCACCACTCACGCCGAGATCGCCTCCACCATCGAGAAGATCCGCCAGGGCGAGGCGACCTGCGAGCGCGCCAAGGAAGAGCTGATCGTCGCCAACCTCCGGCTGGTGGTGTCGATCGCCAAGAAGTACACCAACCGGGGGCTGCAGTTCCTCGACCTCATCCAGGAAGGCAACATCGGCCTGATGAAGGCGGTCGAGAAGTTCGAGTACCGGCGCGGCTACAAGTTCTCGACCTATGCCACCTGGTGGATCCGGCAGGCGATCACCCGCGCCATCGCGGACCAGGCGCGCACCATCCGCATCCCGGTGCACATGATCGAGACGATCAACAAGCTCACCCGCACCAGCCGCTCGCTGGTGCAGGAGCTGGGGCGCGAGCCGACCGCCGAGGAGATCGGCGAGCGCATGGACCTGCCCGCCTCGAAGGTGCGCAAGATCATGAAGATCGCGCAGGAGCCGATCTCGCTCGAGACGCCGATCGGCGAAGAGGAAGACTCGCACCTCGGCGACTTCATCGAGGACAAGAACGCGATCTCGCCGATCGAGTCGGTGATCTTCGCCAACCTCAAGGACCAGACCCGCAAGGTGCTCAAGACGCTGACGCCGCGCGAGGAGCTGGTGCTGAAGATGCGCTTCGGCGTCGGCGACGGCTCCGAGCACACGCTCGAGGAGGTCGGCCGCTCCTTCAACGTCACGCGCGAGCGCATCCGGCAGATCGAATCCAAGGCGCTGCGCAAGCTACGGCACCCCAGCCGGGCCACCAAGCTCAAGCCCTTCCTCGACAACACGGCGTAGCCCCGCGGCATGGCACGCCCGCAGCAGTCCGGCGAGCCGCGGGCCTTCTCGCCGCCCGCGGATCACCGGCGGGCGCTCGCGCGCAGCCGGTGCGAGCTGCTGGCGGCCCTGGGCACGGAGCCCGCCGGCTTCACCTATGTGCGCGGCGTCGGCAATCGCGGCGACGAGCTGATCCAGGCCGGCACCCGCCGGCTGCTGGCCGGCCTCGACTACCGGGAGATCGGCTTCGAGGAGGTCGCCGCGGCGGGCGGCGAGCTGGCGGTGATCTCGGGCGGCGGCGCCTGGTGCCGCTGGTTTCACGAGATCATGCCGCGGGTGTTGGCCCTGGCCGAGATGCGCTTCGCTCGCGTCGTGGTGCTGCCTTCCTCCTTCGATCCCTCCGAGGAGACGGTGCGCGACGTCCTCGGGCGGAGCCGCGCGGTGGTCTTTGCGCGCGAGCGGGAATCCTGGCGCCAGATCCGTGGCCTCTGCGACGCGCGCCTCGCCCACGACTGCGCCTTCTTCTTCGATTACACCCCCTTCGCGGCGTCCGGCGACGGCGTGCTGCACGCCTACCGCACCGATCGCGAGGCGAGCTCGGCATTCCCGGTGCCCGCGGACAACGTGGACATCTCGGCGCTGCTGCCGACGCTGCGGTCCTGGCTGCAGCGCATCGCGTCCGCCGCGCTGGTGCGCACCGACCGCGCTCACGTGATGATCGCCGCGGCGCTGCTCGGCAAGGAGGTGGAGTACCGGGCGTCCGCCTATCACAAGGTGCCGGCCATCGCCGAGTTCGCGCTGGCCGGCTTCGCCGTGCGCTCGGCGCCGCCGCCGCCGCCCTCGAGCCCCGCGGCGCCTTCCTTCCCATGCCCGCCGGCGCGTCGCGGCGGTGCCGCCGCCCGAGACCGGCCCGAGATGGAGCCTGAGCTCGTGCCCGAGCCCGAGATCGAGCCCGGGCCACTCCGCGCCCTGCGCCGCGAGCTGGTCGCCAGGGGCGAGGCGGGCCTGGCGCAGCTGCCGCGGCGCCTGCTCGACGGCGGCGGCGAGCCGCGGGTCACGGTGGTGGTGCTGTCCTGGAACCAGGCCGCGCGCACGCGGGCCGCCCTCGCCTCGTTGCGCGAGCACGTGCGGATCCCCGTTCGCCTGCTGGCGATCGACAACAACTCGGCGCCGCCGGAGAGGCAGGCGGTGCGCCGGTCGTGCCAGGCCTATGGCGCCGAGCTGGTCGAGCTCGAGCGCAACCTGGGCTGCGGCGGCGGCCGCCAGGTCGGCGTCGAGCGGGCGGCGACCGAGTACGTGATGTTCCTGGACAACGACGCGGAGGTCTTCCCGGGCACGGTCGAGCACCTCGTGCACGCCCTCGACGGCGATCCCGCGGCGGTCGCCTGCGGCGGCAACCTCATCCTCCCCGACGGGCGAGTGCAGCTCTGCGGCGGCGACTACCGCGACGACGGCGTCGTGCTCTCCCCGGTGCCCATGGGACGGGGGCTGCGCCACGACGATCCAGGCCTGGGAAGCTCCGGCCCGTGCCGCTGGCTGTCCGGGGCGCTACTCTTGGCGCGCCGGGCGGCCTTCGCGAGCTGCCCGCTGGCCGGGGAGATGGCCTACTTCGAAGACAACGAATGGTCCGTGCGGGTCCAGGCCCGGTGGCCGGGATCGCTGCGGCGCGCGGTCGAGGCGCTCGGGCTGCATCATCAGCAGGAGAAGGCACGGCGCGGCTCCGGCTTGGTGGGCATCGGCGACGCGTTGCCGTTCCTCGCCGCGATGGCCCGCTTCTACCAGCTCCATGGCCGCATCCTCGACAGCCTCTTTGGCTTCGTGCCCGAGCTGACCTCGCCGAGCGGCCAGCAGGACGTCGTCGCCGCCCGGCTGCTGCTCGACCTGATCGCGGCGCGGGGGGTCGACTGGACGCTGCTGCACTGGCTCAACGGCGGACTGGCGCCGCTCTTCCAGGCGGGACCGCGGGACGAGGTGCGGCGGGCGCTCGAGGCGACCCGCGCCGAGCTCGCGGCGAGCCGTGCCGAGGCCCACGCCCTCGGGGCCGACCTCGCCGCGGCCGGCGAGCGGCTCGGCCAGGCGGACCGGCAGCTCGCCGCCATCCATGGCTCGCGCCTGTGGCGGGCCGCCGGCGCCTACTGGTCCTGGCGCCGCGGCTGTGGCGCCGTGCTCGCGGGCCTGCGGCGCTGGCGGCGATGAACGCGCTGGTGGCGATGAGTGCGCCGCCGGCGGCGTCGGCGACGACGACCGAGATGAACCTCATCACCCTCTTCCCGCCGGCGATCGACCACGGCCGGCGGACGGCCACCTTCCATTGGAGGGTCGAGCCCGAGACACCCCTCTATCGACGGACGTCCTTCACCCTCGGCTTTCCGCCGGAGGTCGACCTGGCGTCGGTGCCGGAGCCGCTCTGGTGGACGGTCGCGATTCTCTGCCTGCACCCGCACTGGAACTTGCTGCGCCCGTGCCGCGTCGAGCTGCCGGTCGAGCTGGCCCAGGCGGAGACGGAGTTCTGGGCCCGCCAGGTGGAAGTCGAGGCCGCCACGCTGGAGGCCTATCGCGGCGCGGCGACGCCGCTCGACGCGCTGCGGCCGGAGGGGCCCTGGCCGCCCCTCGGCGCGTTCGCGATCATGGCGCGCGGCGAACGGCTGCCGCCCCTTCAGCGTCTGCCGCGGCAGGCCGCCGGCCGGCGCTGCGCCGCCGCCTTCAGCGGCGGCAAGGACAGCCTGTTGCAGGCGGCGTTGCTGTGTGACTTCACGCCGCAGCCGCTGCTGGTGACCGTCACCTCGCCGATGCCGCCGCTGCACGACCATCTGACGGCCCGGCGCCGCCAGGTGATGGCCGCCATGGCGGCGCGCCGGGACGTCACGCTGCTGGAGGTCAAGTCGGACCTGCGGGGAAGCTGGCAGAACGATTTCCCGCCCACCGTGGGCTATCCCGTCGCGGTGAACGAGATCACCGACACGTGGCTCTACCTCGCGGCGCTGCTGGTGTGCGCCGTGGCGCTCGGCGTCCCCCACCTGTTCCTCGCCTCCGAGGCGGAGGTGCAGGACAACGTCGAAGTGGGCGGCCGCATCGTCCAGCACCCGCACTGTATGTACTCTCGCGCGAGCCAGCGGGCGATCCAGTCGCTGCTCGCCCCGCTCGGAATGCGCTACGGCTCGCTGATCAGCGGCTTGCACAGCGAGCAGGTCCAGCAGCTCCTGTGGACCCGCTATACCGACCTCTGCGATCTCCAGTACTCCTGCTGGCGAGTCGGGCCGGAGCAGGCGGCATGCAGCCGATGCGGCCAGTGCCTGCGCGTCGCGCTTTCGGTGCTCGCCCTGGGAGCGAGCCCCGAGCGCATGGGGATCGACCTGGAGCCCCTGCTTCTCGCCCAGTCGGGTTGGCAGCCGCGCCGGTGCACGAGCGACGCCCTGCCGGCCGCCATGGTGGCGGCGCGGCTGCACGCCCAGGTGGTGCGCTCCCTGGCCGCGACGCCCGCCAGCCGCGTGCTGGCGGCCCTCGCCCGCGGCGGCCCGCGGCGGCTCCTGCGGCCGGACGCCTGGCGTGCCCTGGCGGCGTACACCCGCTTGCGGTGGCGGGTCGCTTCAACTGGGGTGACGCCGGCTCCCGGCTATCGCGCCGGCTTCCTGCGCGGGCTGGAACCCTGGATCGCCGGGCCGGTGGCGGCGGTCTTCGCCGAGCAGTTCCCTGGCGCCGCCGCGGACGACCACGCCGGCATCCTCGAACGCAGCGAACGGCTCGCGGGCTACGTCGCGGCGCCGCTGCTAGTGCCCCGTCTCAGAGATTCGCATCATTATTCGCCGGCCCTCCGGCCCCCTGGCGGCGTTGCGCCTCCTCGACATAGTCTCGGCTATGCCTGCGTCGGCGCGCCTGGCCAGGAGACCGGATGGCTCGCCGACTAATGATGCGAATCTCTGAGACGGGACACGCGGCCGGCGGCCTGGGGACAGAGGCGGCATGATCCGCGCCACGCTCGAGGAGCTGCAGCTGAGCGAAGAGGAGATGGGGCCCCTGTGGCGGCTCCTTCCCGGTCCTGAGCCAGAGCTGACCCTGCCGCCCGACGGCGACGGCGACCTGGACGTGGGCGGGGAAAGGGCCGACTTGGGCGCCGGCGGCGCGGGCAGACGCCTGCTCCGGGTCTGCGACACGCTGCTCGACGGCAACGAGCTGCGCTACCTCACCGAGTGCATCGAAACCAATTGGATCTCGTCGGCGGGTCGCTTCGTGGGCGCCTTCGAAGAGCGCTTCGCCGCCGCCGCCGGCTGCGCGCATGGCGTTGCCTGCGCCAGCGGCACCGCTGCCCTGCACCTCGCCCTGGCGGCGCTGGGGGTCGGCCCGGACGACGAGGTCATCGTGCCGACCTTCACCATGATCGCCACCGCCAACGCGGTGACCTATACCGGCGCCCGCGTGGTGCTGGTCGATGCCCTGGCCGAGAGTTGGAACCTCGACGTGGCGCAGGTCGAGGCGAAGATCACTCCGCGCACCCGGGCGATCGTCGCTGTGCACACCTACGGGCACCCGGCGGACATGGCGCCGCTGCGCGAGATCGCCGCCCGCCACGGGCTCGCCCTGCTCGAGGACGCGGCAGAAGCGCACGGTGCCGCCTATCGCGGCGCGCCGGTGGGAAGCCTCGGCGACGCGGCGGTCTTCTCGTTCTACGGCAACAAGATCGTCACGACCGGCGAAGGCGGGATGGTGACCACCAACGACGAGCGCCTGGCCCGCACCGCGCGGCGGCTGCGCGATCATGCGTTCTCGGCAGATCGCCACTTCTGGCACGGGTATCTCGGGTTCAACTATCGGATGAGCAATCTGCAGGCCGCGGTGGGGTTGGCGCAGACCGAGCGCCTGCCGCGCCTGGTTGCGGCGCGCCGCCGCAACGCCGAGCGCTACCGCCGGCGCCTCGCCGCGGTGCCCGGCCTCACCCTGCCCGGCGAGCGCCCGGAGGTCGTCAACGTCTTCTGGATGTACGCGCTGCTGGTCGAGGACGAGTTCGGCTGCTCGCGCGACGACCTGCGCCACCGCCTGGCGGGGCGCGGGATCGAGACACGCACCTTCTTCATTCCCGTACACCTCCAGCCGATCTACTTCCGGCGCCATCGCGGCGAGAGCTATCCGGTCGCCGAGGAGCTCTGCCGCAAGGGGCTTTACCTGCCCTCCGGTCCAACGCTCACGGAGGACGAGGTCGACCTCGTGGCGGGCGAGGTGGCGCGCAGCAGCTGCGCCGCCGCCGGGGCATGAGCGGGAGCCGCGACGTCGTGCTGGTGGCGGGCCGCGATCCGCTCGAGGAGCTGGGTGGCGGCCACTCCAGCTACGTCCGCGCCCATGCCCGGGCGGTCCTCCGCCTGGGCTTCACGCCGCATCTCTTCTGCGCCGGCCGCGGGCAGGCGACCGTCGAGACCGACTACGGGATCGTTCACCGCAGCGCCGCGCCGGTGCGCCCGGTGCGCCAGCTCCTCGCCGGATTGCATGCGCCGCGCCTGGCGGCGGCGATCGCGCGCTTCGCGGCCGGCCGTCGCGGGCCGCTCCTGGTCCACGGCTTCGGCGTCTGGGGGTATGCCGGGGTGCTGGCCTGCGAGCGGCTTCGCTCCTCGGCCCCGGAGTGCGAGGCGATCCCGATCGTCAGCTCCTACACGACCTATGCGGCCGAGTCGCGCGCCATCCTGCGCAGCCTCGCCGGCTATGGCTGGCGCACGCGGCTGCGCTGCCGGGCCGATTTCCTGTGGATCCGCCTGGCGGCCGAGCGGTGGGAGCGGCGCGCCTACTGCGAGTCCAGGCGCGTGCTGGTCAACTACGAGTCGGTCCGGCGCCTCGTCGCGGCGAGGTACGGCGCCGCCGCGTGCTGCGTGAAGCTCACCTACGCCGCCGAAGCGGCCTTCGTGCGCGAGCCACCGGCGGCGCCCGCCGCTGCTCCTGCCGCGCGGGGCGTGGACGAGCGAGTGCCGCTCATCGTCGCGGTCGGCCGCCACGAGCCGCGCAAGGGAGGTCACGTCCTGCTCGCCGCTCTCGCGGCGCTCCGCCGGGCGGGCGTGCCCTATCGCGCCTCCCTGGTCGGCGGCGGCAGGCAGCTCGCGGAAGAGCGGGTCCTGGTCCGCCGGCTGGGCCTCGGCAGCCAGGTCGAGCTGCCGGGCGAGGTGCCCGACCCGTACCCTTACCTCGAGCGGGCGGACGTCTTCGTGCTGCCGTCGCGCTCCGAGCAGAGCGGCTCGCTGGCCTTGCTCGAGGCGCTCCAGGCCGGCTGCGCCGTCGTCGCGTCGCGCGTCGACGGCATCCCCGAGGACGTGAGCGACGGCGTCAGCGCCCTGCTGGTCGAGCCCGGAGATGCAGAAACGCTGGCGGGCGCCCTGGCGCGCCTGCTCGGCGATCCGGACCTGCGCCGCCGGCTCGCCGCCGGCGCTCGCCGCCGCTTCGAGGAGCGTTTCTCGGCAGGCGCCTTCGCCGCCGCGCTGGGCAAGGTCTATGCTGATTTGGGGGTGGTGCCGAATCCGGAGGCGGAGACCGAGGCGACAGGTGCTGCGGCGCACGATCGCATTTCGCCGCGGGCAGCGAGGCCCGGCCCGGCACGAGCTCCACGATGAGCCGGCCCCCAGCCTCGTCGCGCTCGCACGCTGACCGGCGCACGGCGTTGGTGCTCGTGCTGGGCGCGCTGGTCATCTACAACCTCAACTTCCGCGTCATCCAGGACGGCGACACGGTGCCTGCGCGCCTGCTGCCTTTTTCCCTGTGGCGGGCAGGGAGTGTCAATCTGGATTCCGTGGCCGGGCTCGCTTCCGCGGTGCCGCCCGGCAAGCCGTACCACGAGGCGTACTGGCTCCACCGCTCGCCGGCGGGTCACCTCTACGGGACCTACCCGATCGTCACGCCGGTCCTGGTGGCGCCGCTCTATGCCCCGGCGGCGGCTTACCTCGCCTGGCGGGGCTGGGAGCCGTGGCGCCTGCAGAACACCTCGCTGCGCATGGAGAAGCTCGCGGCGTCGCTGCTGGCGGCGCTGTCGGTCGGCCTCTTCTACCTCCTGGCGAGACGGGCGGCCGGGCCACCCCGGGCCCTCCTGGCGGCGGTAGCCTACGGCTTCGCGACGGGAACCTGGGTGATCTCGGGCCAAGCCCTCTGGCTGCACGGGATGGGAGAGCTGCTGGCTGTCTGCGCCCTCCTCGCCGCGACGGCCCGCGGCTCCACCGCGAGCCTCGTCGCCGCCGGCCTGGCGTGCGGCCTCCTCGCGGTGAACCGCCCCCCTGACGCGGCGCTGGCAGCCGCGGTCCTCGCCTACCTCCTGATACGCCATCGCGAGCGGGCGCTCTGGGCCGTGGCCGCGGCGGCAGCGGCGTCGGCCCCGTTCGCCCTCTACAACCTCGCGGTGTTCGGACAGTGGGCCGGCGGCTATGCCTGGGCCGTCAGCGGTACGCACCCCTACTTGTCGCATCCCCTCCTGCCGGGACTGGCCGGACTGCTGCTCAGCCCAGGGAAGGGTCTCCTGATCTTCTCTCCCTTCCTGTGGTTCCTGGCCGGCCGGGCCGTGCCCTCGGGGTTGCCGGCCGGCAACGGGCCAGGGGCGGGACCGGCCGTAGTTCACGAGCCGCCGCCGGCTGGCTCGGCGCCTCCGCCTCGCTCGGCTCGGCCGGATCGCTCGGTGGCGCCGGCTGGCTCTGTGCCGCCGGATCGGCTCCTGGAGCTGGCCGTCGTTGCAGCCGTCCTGGCGCAGCTCTATGTCTATGCCCGCGCCGACTTCCGGGCGGGCGCCTGTTACGGGCCGCGCTATCTTACGGACGTTCTTCCCGTCTTGGTCTGGCTGCTGGTTCCGGTCGTCGCCAGGCTGCGCGGGTGGGGCCTGCGAGCATTCGTCGCGGCGGTCGTGGCCGGCATCGCCATCCAGGCAGTTGGCGCCTTCTGCTACCCCCGCGGCAAGACCGACGCCCTGTTCTACCCGCCGGGGCTCGATCGCATGGTCATCGCGCCCGCGGTCTGGTCGTTCCGCAACGCCCCTTTCCTGGTCGAAGCGCGGGCCGGCCTCGCCCCACCCGAGCTGCTGCCGCACCGCCTCGCTCCCGGGCCTCTCCCTCTCCGAATCAAGATTGACAAGCGGCGGGCGAGCCTCCTAAGATGCGCGTCCCGGGCCCCCTGCCTGGAGGCCCTCATGTTCCTCGGTAGCTCAGTGGTAGAGCGATCGGCTGTTAACCGATTGGTCGGGGGTTCAAATCCCTCCCGAGGAGCCATCTCTCCTCTCTTCCCCCGTTTCCCCCGTTGATTCCTCTTGGCCCCGCGGGCGGTACTTCGCCACGAAGCCGCGGTCGATCCTGTCCTTGAGCCGGAACGCCCAGCGGCTGTACGAGACGAATCCCTTGTAGGAGAGGAGGGCGCGGCCGTCGCCGGTGTTGAGGATGACGAGGAAGCCGCGCTGGGGACGGTAGCGGGGCGGCGGCTCGCCGGCGAGGGCGGCGCGCAGCGCGCGGGCCAGGACCGGGCCCTCGCGGACGGCGTAGACGCCGGCCTTGGCGGTGCCGGGGAAAGCGGCCAGGGTGGCGCAGTCGCCGGCGGCGAAGACGCGGGGATCGGCGACCGAGCGCAGCGCGCCGTCGACGAGCAGGAACCCGCGGCCGTCCAGCGGCAGGCCGGCCTCGTGGAAGAGCGGCCAGCCGGTCGCGGCTGTGACCCAGACCACCAGGTTGCAGGAGATCTCCTCGCCGCCGCTCAGCCGGAGAACGGCCCGGCCCGGCGGCCCGGCGGCCTCGCCCGGCGGGTTCACCTCGACCACCTTGCTGCCGGTGCGCAGCTCGACCCCGCGGCGCTGCAGCACCTCCTCGGCGCGGCGCCGGAGGCGCGGCGAGCGGTCCGCCAGGATCGCGGGTCGGGCCTCGAGAAGAAGGACGCGATGGCGCGTGGCCGACGTGCCCCGGCCGCCCACGGCCGATGCCGAGAGACCGCTCGCGGCCGATGGTCCGAGGCGGCCTGCGGCCGATGATCCGAGGCGGCCTGCGGCCGATGATCCGAGGCGGCCTGCGGCCGCCAGGGCGATCTCGACTCCCGCGGCGCCGCCTCCGACCACCGCCACGGTGGCTGGCGGATGGCCTTCGCCGGCCAGGAAGTCGAGGCGGCGGCGGAGCTCGATCGCCCTGCCGATGGGCTTGCAGGACAGTACGGCGCCGCCGCCCCTGGCCGATGCGGCGGCGGCGCCCACCGCGTCCGAGCCGACGGCGAAGGCGACGAGGTCGTAGGGGACCTCGCGGATGCCGCCTCCCACGACCACCCCGCCGTCCGCGGCCGAGGTCGCGCCGTCGTCCGCGGCCTCGACCACTCTCACCAGCCGCCGGCCGGGGTCGAGCCCGACCGCCCTGCCGAGCAGCACCCGGCCGCCCGCGGCGCGGACCAGCGGCGCCACCTCGACCGCGATCTCTTCCACGCGATACGTGCCGCGCAGATAGCCGGGAACCATGCCCGAGTACAGGTGCAGAGGTCCGGGGGAGATGACCGTCAGGTCGACCCCGGCGAGCCCGCGCGACGAGAACCGCCGCAAGACCTCGAGGTTGGCATGACCGACGCCGGCGAGGACCAGGCGGGTCGGAGACGCCGCTTCACGCATCGGCGAGGATTCGCCGCAGCAGGGCCAGCAGCAGCAAGGCGGCCACGGCGACGGCGGCCGGGACCACCCAGCGGCTCCACCAGGGCGCGGCGCCCTGCCGCGGATCCTCGCCGCTGAGGTCGAGCTGGGCGGCCTGGGCGGGGCGGACCGGCAAGACCTCGGCCAGGGCCGCCAGGTCGTAGGTCGGCGCGCCGAGGCCCGGCGCGCCCGCCAGCAACTGCACCCTGGCGCGGGCCACCCCATGATCCTGTCCCTGCCGCTGGCCCTGGTCTTCTCCCTGTCCCTGCCCCCTGCTCTGCCCTTGTCCCTGTCCCTGCCCCTGTCCCCTGCTCTGCCCTTGTCCCTGCCCCTGCCCCTGTCCCTGCGTCTGCATCTGCCCCTGTCCCGGTCCCTCGGCTGGCCAGGCGAAGAGCAGCACGTCGCTCCGCCGCCAGACGGCGACGTCCACGCTGCCGAGCGGCGGGTTGTCGCCGTCCGCGAAGCGCAACGTGAGGTGGTGGGGCGCCGGCCCGAGCAGCGGCAGGTCGAGCCGGCAGGGCAGCGGCGGCTCGGGAAGGCACTCCCAGTTGCTGCGCGCCACCAACCGCTCCTCGCGCGGCGCCAGGCCGGGCGGCCCCGCATCGGGATAGCGCACGCCGACCGGCCGGCGCAGCGGCGACGGCGGCGCGGCCAGCTGCAGCTGGCTGACCGGCAGCCCGGCGGCCGGCAGGTAGATCTCGATGCGGCTGTAGTGCCGGCCCTTCTCGGCTTCGGGCCGCAGGTCGGCGCGCTCGGCCACCGGCACCGGGTCAGGGGGCGTCCAGCGGACGTAGGGGACCTGCCGGCCGCCCGCCACCAGGCGCAGGTCGCCGAGATCCGGCCGTGCCTGGGCGTAGACCGCGTCGGGAAGCGCCAGGCGCACCAGGTCGCCGGCCACCGCCCCGGCCGCATTCACCGCCCAGGAGGCGCGGAAGCGTTCGCGGGACAGCGCCGCTCCCGGAGCGGCGGCGGCCGGCAAGGGCGCCGGCCGGGCCTCCTCGGGACCCGGCTCGATCCAGGCGGCCTCGACGCCTGCCGCCACCGCCCTGGCGTCGGGTTGGGTCGCTCCGGCGCCCGGAGAGGGGACACCGCCGTAGGACAGGACGTAGCGCCCCGGCGTCTCGGCATAGAAGAGCACGGTGTCGATCGCCAGGTCGACGCTGTGGCCGAGCAGGCGCGGCGCCGGCTCGCCGGCCGCCCCGAACAGCTCGAGCCGCAGGTCGTCGCCGGCGAGAGGCTCGGCAGGGAGCGGGATGACGTGCCGGCCGGACCTCGACCCGCGCCACACTCCCTGCGCCAGCGGTTCCCAGGCGCCGCGCAGCGGCTGGGAGAGCTGGTAGCCGACGTCGGCGCCGGCGGCGAGCTCGACGGTCAGCCGGCGCACGATCTGGCCGGCGGCGGGCAGCGGCAGGCGGCAGCTCCGGGCGGCCGCGGACGGTCCCTCGCGGCACGGGCTGCTGCGCGAGGTGACGGTCAGCGAGCGTCCCGGGGAGGTGGGCTCGACCGCCACTCCACGCAGCTCCGGGAAACCGGCCTGGGAGGGCCAGGAGAGCCGCAGGTATCGTGCCGAGGTGGCGGGATAGGGCAGCGAGGTGCGCGCCAGCCCTTCGCCGCTACCGAGCCGGAAGAGATCGCCGGCCACCAGCGGTTCCCAGCTCTTGCCGTCCTGGCTGGCGTCGAGGGCGACGTCGGGAACGGTGGCCAGGCGGGCGAAATCGAGCAGCAGCCGCTCGTGCACCAGCGGCCCGGGACCGGCGTCGAGGCGCAGCGTCCAGCCGCGAGCGTCCTTGGCCACCTCCAGCACCTTCACCGCCCGGCGCTCGCCGTCGGCGCTCCAGGGCGCCGTCCATCGCTGCAGCTCCTCGCCGGTCGGAGCGGTGACCCGCAGGCTGCCGGCGAGGCCGAGGTGCCGCAGCGCCGCGAGATCGAGGGGAACACGCACCCAGCCGGCCGCCGGCACGTCCACGGGGCGGGAGTACGGAGTCCCCTGCAGCGCCGCCGGCCGCGTGTCAGCGCCGTTCGCCGCCGCGCCGGCGAGCGCCGTCAGCGCCAGCGCCGCGCCGGCAAGCGTCCGCGAGGCCACGAGGCCCGCGCCGCGGCCGCGAGCGCCACGACGGCGACCACCAGGAGAGGCAGGCCGGCGGCGGCGGCGGAGCAGTCCATGGCGGATCACCGCGAGGCGCAACCCCCCGGGAGGCGTCAGACCGCCGAGTGCTGCCGGTGGTCCGACACCAGCTTCTCGACCACCGCGGGGTCGGCGAGGGTGGTGATGTCGCCCAGGTCCTCGTACTCCGAGGAGGCGATCTTGCGCAGGATGCGGCGCATGATCTTGCCCGAGCGGGTCTTCGGCAGCCCGGTCACCAGCTGGATGCGGTCGGGGGTGGCGATCGGCCCGATGGCGTTGCGGACCTGTTCCTTGAGCGCCCCGACCAGCTCGTGCGGTTCCCAGCTCTCGAACGCCGGGTTCGGATGGACGTAGGCGAAGATGCCGGTGCCCTTGATGTCGTGGGGGAAGCCGACCACCGCCGCCTCGGCCACCGCGGCATGCGCCACCAGGGCGCTCTCGATCTCCGCCGTGCCGAGTCGATGGCCGGCGACGTTGAGCACGTCGTCGACGCGGCCGGTGATCCAGTAGTAGCCGTCCTCGTCGCGGCGGCAGCCGTCGCCGGTGAAGTAGAGACCCGGGAAGCGAGAGAAGTAGATCTCGCGGAAGCGCGAGTGGTCACCGTAGATGGTGCGCGCCTGCCCGGGCCAGGTGCCCTTGAGGCAGAGGTTGCCGGAGACGCCGTTGCCTTCCAGCTCCTTGCCCTCGTCGTCGACGATCAACGGCTGGACGCCGAAGAAGGGCAGGGTCGCCGAGCCCGGCTTCGTTGGCGTGGCGCCCGGCAGCGGCGTGATCAGGATGCCGCCGGTCTCGGTCTGCCACCAGGTGTCGACCACCGGGCAGCGCCCGTCGCCCACCACGTCGTGGTACCACGTCCAGACCTCCGGATTGATCGGTTCGCCGACGGTGCCCAGGATGCGCAGTGACGAGCGCCGGTAACGCTTCACGAACTCGTCGCCGGCCCGGGCGATGGCGCGGATGGCGGTCGGCGCGGTATAGAACTTGGTCACCCCGATGTCGTCGGCGATCTGCCAGTAGCGGCCGGCGTCCGGGTAGGTGGGGATCGATTCGAACATCACCGTGGTGGCGCGGTTGGCCAGCGGACCGTAGACGATGTAGCTGTGGCCGGTCACCCAGCCGACGTCGGCGGCGCAGAAGTAGATGTCGTCGGGCTGCAGGTCGAACACCAGCTTGTGGGTGAGGGCCGCGTAGACCAGGTAGCCGCCGGTCGTGTGCAGCACGCCTTTGGGCCGGCCGGTCGAGCCCGAGGTATAGAGGATATAGAGGGGATCCTCCGACGCCATCCATTCGACCGGGCAGGTGGAGCGCTGCTTCGCCGTCTCCTCCTCCAACCGCAGGTCGCGGCCCTCCTGCATCGGCACCTCGCGGTCGGTGCGCTGGACGAGGAGCACCCGCTCCACGATCTCGAGTCCCTCCAGCGCCTGGTCGACGGTCGCCTTGAGCGGGATGCGCTTGCCGCCGCGCAGCCCCTCGTTGGCGGTGACCACCATCTTGCAGCCGGCGTCGAGAATGCGCCCGCGCAGCGACTCGGCGGAGAAGCCGGCGAAGACCACCGAGTGCACGGCGCCGATGCGGGCGCAGGCGAGCATGGTGTAGGCGAGCTCGGGGATCATCGGCAGGTAGATGCACACCCGGTCTCCCTTGCGCACGCCCTGGGCGCGCAACACGTTGGCGATCCGCGCCACGTGGTGCTTCAGCTCGCGGTAGGTGATGCTGCGGTACTCGCCCGGCTCGTCTCCCACCCAGAGGATCGCCGTCTGGTCGCCGTGCGTCGCCAGGTGCCGGTCGACGCAGTTGTAGCAGGCGTTCAGCCTGCCGCCGGAGTACCAGGAGAAATCGACCTCCTCGAGGTCGGCGTCCAGGATCGACGACGGCGGGTGGTACCAGTCGAGAATCGCCGCCTGCTCGCGCCAGAACTGCTCCGGCTGCTCGATCGAGCGGCGGTACATCTCCCGGTACTGCTCCATGCTCTTGACATGCGCATTGGCGGCGATGTGGGGCTTGACTGGGATCATGGATGCCGTGCCTCCATCCTTTGTTTCTCTGTTCTTTGTTTCTCTGTCTGATTTTCCGCATTCTGACACGTCGGAGCCCTCGGTGCCCTCGATGCCCCTTCCTCCGAGGGCGAGGCGAGGCACGAGGCCCCCCTCCTCCCCATCCTCCCTCTGGGCTCGTATGGGCGAGGGGTCGCATCCTTCGCTGCTGCCCCTTAGACTTGGACC